>Ga0074197_1000042_pt1 | contig 222446 bp, 191 predicted proteins | sample EPASupsiteSAE305_FD_64526 | JGI IMG/M metagenome (GOLD analysis project Ga0074197, IMG submission 64526) | Bioremediated contaminated groundwater microbial communities from EPA Superfund site, New Mexico - SAE3-05 reassembly with SPADES | ecosystem: Environmental > Aquatic > Deep subsurface >... | reverse complement strand
AATTCGCAAGTTTAGTCCCCGCTGGCAAGGGCAGTAACGGTGGATAGTGAAGTGGCCACGAACTCCCGCACGCTGCATACACTCAACGTTGTACGTCATACTGCAAAAACTGAATCACAGAGTATTATTTATCGAAAAGAGAAATCAAATGCAAAGTATTAGAAGTAAATTCTTTATCTGGATTATTAGAAACAGGCACTTATTTAGACTTAAATTAAGACCTGAGATAGTTGATGAAAGTTTTTCTGTAAATGAATTCAGGGAAAGGATTGAAAGAGCTAGTTCCAGAATGAGACTTCCTAAGAATGTCATATCGGAAAAGTTTAAAATCAACAGGATAAATGCTGAATGGATTATACCGAAAAATTCGTTAGAAAATAAGGTGCTTCTATATATTCATGGTGGAGGATTTATTGGTGGTTCATGTATGACTCACCGCATGCATGTAGCTAAATTTGCGAATGGAAGTAGGCTTAAATCATTATTATTTGACTATCGGCTTGCACCTGAAAATCCATTCCCAGATGGACTCGATGATTGTGTTGAAGTTTACTCTTGGCTGCTTCAGCAAGATTTTAAACCTGAAAATATTATTGTTGGTGGTGAATCTGCTGGTGGAACATTAACCCTATCGTTATTACTTGCATTAAAAGAAAAAGGAATAGGATTGCCAAAGGCTGCTTTTTCAATATCACCTGTTACTGATTTAAGATGCTTGGCCGATTCGTTTAAGTATAATGCAAAAAAAGATATTGCCCCAATGGGGTCATGGGATATTTGGACTAAATATTACATTTCTGACCACAATCCAACTGATGCCTTACTATCGCCTTTATTTGGAAATTATAAAGGATTACCACCGCTTTACATCTGCGTTGGGACTAATGAAATCCATTTGAATGATTGTGAAAATGTTGCAAGAATTGCGGAAGAACATGGAGTAGAAGTTACTTTAAAAAAATATGAAAGAATGATACATGCATTCCCAATCCTATCCCCATTATTTCCAGAAGCAAAACAAGCAATGTTTGAAATATGTGAATTTGCAAAGAATAGTCTGACAAAATAAATAAGGTATTGATAAATTAATAAAAAGTACGAACGCACAACAGTTGCTAAAATACATTGGGGCAGATGGTTAGATAAGTTTTATTTTTGTATATTGGCATTATTTTTACCGTGGGACGACGACGCTGTTTCGAACTCCCCAACGCATTTTAGCAGCAAACGTTAGCACACATTTTAAACGAAAATGAGAAAAATTACAACGTTGACAATTCTTGGATATTTTATATTTAACTGTTCTTTTGGACAGAATATAGAGAAAGCTGAAGCAAATCTTGACAAAAAACTTGTTGCGATACTTGATACTATCTACGTAGATGATCAAAAATATAGAAATGATCAATATATACAGCGAAGCAAAGATATTGCAAAGGAATATGGTTGGGAATCGAAAGAGTTGAAAGATTATTTGAAAATAATAAAAGATCAAGATTCAATAAACTTAATTAAAATTGAAAAAATACTTGATGAGCATGGCTGGCTTGGCGCTGATCTTGTCGGAAATCAAGGAAATACTACCATATTCCTAGTTATTCAACACTCTGATCTTAAAACGCAAGAAAATTATTTGCCAATGATGCACGAAGCTGTTCAAAAAGGTAATGCCAAAGCCCAAGATTTAGCGTTTTTAGAAGATAGAGTAGCATTAAGAAAAGGAGAAAGACAAATTTATGGTAGCCAAATTGGTCCGGACCCGGAAACAGGTGAATGGGCTGTGGCTCCTCTTATTGACCCTGATAACGTTGATAAAAGACGTGCAGAAGTTGGACTTGGTACATTACAAGACTATATTTCAGACTATGGAATGACGTGGAATGTTGAAGAGTATAAAAAGAAATTACCTGAATTGGAAATGAGACGTAAAAATCTCCTAGAAAAGAAACAAAAAAATAAATAAAAACAAAAACGTGTGCTAACAGTGTATACATCATACGGGTTTCAGAGCAATTTGCAAGTTCAGAGATCGCTGGCAAGGGCAGTAACGGTGAATATTGAAGTGGCCACGAAGTCCCGCACGCTGCATATACTCAACGTTATGGGCAAGCTTAAAAAACGACACAGCAATAAAAATCATCATTTTATGGGATTGAAATGTTGTGTTTTTAAGTCTAATTTTGCACATTATTAAAATATAAAGAAAATGAGTGAACTTATAAATAATTCGGAAAATAGAAAGAAGAAGCTCAAAGAGTTAATTCTAAAATTGCACAGCGGACATTCAGAACAACAAGTTCGACACGAATTAATTGAAACACTTCAACAAATACCTTATGGCGAAGTAGTTGAGGTTGAACAAGAATTAATTGAATCTGGATTACCTCAAGAAGAAGTTCTTAAATTATGCGATGTGCATGGAGCTGTTTTGCATGGAAACATAGACCTTTCTGCATCGAAACAAGTTCCCGAAGGGCATCCCATAGATGTGATGCTCAAGGAAAATGCAGAATTAAAAACTCTTGCAAATCAAATTGTATCATCAATAAAAACGATAAGCGAAAGCCAACAGTTCGATAACAATTCAATTTTTAAGCTTAGAGGCTTTTACAATGCTCTTTTCGATGTTGACAAACATTACAAAAGAAAAGAATATTTGATTTTCCCTTACCTTGAAAACTATGGTATTACCGGACCCCCGAAAGTAATGTGGGGTAAACACGATGAAATCCGTGAACTCATAAAAGGTTGCATAGAGATGTTACAAACCGAAAATATTACAGTCGATGAGTTGCTTGCGTCATCAGAGATTATTTTGCTGCCTGCAATCAATCAGGTTGTTGATATGACAAAAAAGGAGGAAGAAATACTCTTTCCTATGACTTTAGACAAATTAACAGATGCTGACTGGTACGAAATAGAAAAGCAGTCATTAGAAATTGGCTTCTGCTTATACGACCCACCAAAAGCATGGAAACCTGAATGGGTTAAAGAAGATACACTTTCTGAAATGAATAAAATTGCAGGTAATATTCAATTGCCATCAGGTAATTTCTTGGTCGAAGAATTATTAGCAATATTAAATCACCTGCCAATTGATATGACATTTGTTGACAAGGATGATAAAGTAAAGTATTTCTCACAAGGCAAGGAGAGAATTTTTCAGCGAAATCGTGCTATTTTGAACAGAGATGTTCGATTATGCCATCCACCGGCAAGTGCCCATATTGTTGATAAAATTATTGATGATTTTAAGAGCGGAAAAGAAGACCGTGCACCGTTTTGGATAAATATGGGCGATAAAATGATTCACATAGAGTATTTTGCTTTACGAAACGAGAAAGGAGAATACTTGGGGACACTTGAAGTTTCTCACAATATACAAGGATACAGAGACCTTGAAGGAGAACAAAGAATTTTATCATATTCAAAGAAATAAGTCATGGAAAATCATAAATTAATAATCAGCCCCAAGACAAAAGTCCTGCAGCTAATAGAAACCTATCCGCAACTTGAGGATGTCTTGATTAATTACGTGCCTGCATTTAAGAAACTAAAGAACCCGATACTCAGAAAAACAGTTGCTAAAATTGCGACTTTGCAACAAGCAGCAGTCGTTGGAAATGTAAAAGTCGAGGATTTGATTAACCTATTAAGAAAAGAGGTTGGGCAAGACACTATTGAATTAGCAAACGAAGTGAATTATAATACTAAACGGCCTGATTGGTTTGACGATTCAAAAGTAACGTCAGAATTAGATGTCAGAGAGATGTTAAATGCTGGAGAACAACCTGTAAATAAAGTAATATCAGATTTGAACCATTTGCAAGCGGATGAAATATATAAAGTAATGGCACCATTTGTTCCGGCACCATTGATAGATAAATCATTGAGTCTGGGTATAGACCACTGGATAAAAAAAGAAGCGGAAGAGTTGTTTATCGTATATTTCAAAACACCGTGCCACAATGAAAATCAATACTAATAGTTGGAATAAAATCAGATATACCCTTTATACACCTGGATATGATTTAATTGCAGGTTATTTCAAAGATTCAAGAAAAAAGTCTGTTGAGTCATTAGAAATAAAAGCTGGTGATAAAGTGCTGATAGTAGGAGCTGGGACCGGATTAGATTTAGAGTTCCTGCCCAATGATTGTGAGATTATCGCTACGGATATTACGCCTTCCATGATTGAAAGGATTAAAAAGCGCAATAAAACATTGAACCGCCAAGTTCAATCGATTGTAATGGATGGACAAGCTCTTGATTTTGTTGACAATTCGTTTGATAAGATAATTCTGCACTTGATTCTTGCAGTAATTCCTGACCCTATTGCTTGTATTAATGAGTCAGGGCGAGTTTTAAAACACGGTGGACAAATTGTAATCTTTGATAAGTTTGTGCATAAGGATAAGAAAGTCTCTACCCTTCGCAGATTTGCAAACGTATTGACAAATTTTCTTTTTACTGATATTACACGTGATTTTGAATCAATTGCAAATAATTCAGGACTAACAATACTTACAGATAAGGATGCAGATTTCAATGGCAACTTTAGATTGATTAAAATGACAAAGAAATAATAAAAAACGGCTTACATAGATATTCAGCTATCGGAGGATTTATTGAATGTAAAACATCGTGAAACCAGAAATTAAAAAATACAAGTTCAAACATGGGTTGCCTGTTGAGTTTGAGATTATCAACATTGCTGACTTGATCCGTGAACACAAAACCTTATTAACATCGCCCCACCGAGCCGACTTTTACCATATCATCTGGATACAAAAGGGTTCGCCGACGCACTTTGTTGACTTTAACCCCATAACAATTCATCCCAATTCCATTTTATTCGTCCCAAAAGACTGTGTCAATTCTTTCGATACTTCAACCGATTATGATGGGAAGGTAATATTGTTTACAAGTAACTTCTTTTGTAAAAATTACAACGATATTCAGTTTTTACAAAGTACCATTCTGTATAACAACCTTTACGGAATAACTCAAATCCAAACCTCAGACTCGCCAAATGATTTAAAAATTTTAATAGAAACTATAGAAACAGAGCTTTTAAAAACAAACGATTATGCCCAACACGATATTCTGCGAAACTACCTGCACAATTTTCTGTTATCAGCCGAGCGGGTAAAACTCAAACAAGGATTTAACGAAATTAAGGCAAGCGCCGATCTCGATTATTTGCTTCTATTTAAAGATTTGCTTGAAAGAAACTACAAAACGGATAAATCGGTAAATAAATATGCTTCCGATTTAAGCATCTCGGAGAAACGTTTAAATAAAGCAACAAGCAATATCTTAGACAAATCCCCGAAAGAACTGATAGATGAAAGAGTTTTATTGGAAGCCAAGCGTTTATTGGCTTACAGTAATACAACAATAAAAGAAATTGCGTTCGGATTGGGGTTTGAAGAACCCACCAATTTTATTAAATACTTTAAAAAGCATATTGAGCAGACCCCCTCTGAGTTCCGGGAAAAACACCTGTAAAGGCATTCCCAAAAGTATCATTCAAAGTCCGAAATCTACCTTTCCCACGTTTGTGATTGTCCGCACCTTTGCTTTGCAAAATAATTAAAATCAAAGCAGATGAAAAAAACATTTTTAATTACAATAGTATTATTGTTAATCATTTCAGTTTATTCACAAACTAAAAATAGTAGTAAAATGGAAACATCGAACAAACAAAAGGTAGTAGCTTTAATAAAAAGCATCGAAACAGGTGAAGCCGGGCCTGTTGGTTACATCAATCCAACCAAATACATTCAGCACAATTTAGGAGTAGCGGATGGCCTTGCCGGATTTGGCGCACTACTTCATCAATTGCCCCCAAAATCGGCAAAAGCAAATACTGTAAGGACCTTTCAGGATGGAGATTATGTGTTTACTCATACCGATTACAATTTCTTTGGCCCCAAAATCGGTTTTGATATTTTCCGTTTCGAAAATGGCAAAATCGTAGAACATTGGGATAACTTACAGGAAACAGCCGAGCCAAATCCAAGTGGACACACCATGATTGATGGTACAACCGAACTTAAGGACCTTGACAAAACAGAAGCTAACAAAGCGTTAGTAAAAAATTTTATTGACGATATTCTTGTAAATAACAAAATGGAAAAGCTTGCAGGATATTTTAATGGGGACAATTACATCCAGCATAATCCTCAAATTCCCGACCAACTTTCCGGGTTAAGCTCAGCTTTAAGCGAACTTGCCAAACAGGGTATTTATTTGAAATATGAAAAGATCCATAAAGTATTAGGCGAAGGTAACTTTGTATTAGTAGTGAGTGAAGGGTATTTTGGCAATTCACACAACGCATTTTACGATTTATTCAATGTTGAGAATGGCAAAATAATCGAACACTGGGATGTAATTGAGCCTATTCCTTCAAAAGAAAACTGGAAAAACAACAATGGCAAATTTTAATTAACAGCCAGTTAAGTTGTTTTTAAATCACTACCTGCGAAATAATAACTTTCCTCGATTTTTACGGGGAAATGAATTGAGAAATCAGGGAAGGACAATAATCCGTTGTCTTCCCTGATATGCCGTTAAAAATCCAATGGGTCTGCTGTATAATTGTTGCTCGGCTAATAATCTCTCAACTTTTTCCGATTCCGATTCGGTAACGGCAATCAACAAACCGCCACTGGTCTGTGGATCAGCTAATATAAACCGGATTTTTTCATCGTGCAGTTGAATCTTTTCACCATAACTGTCCAGGTTGCGTTTGGTCCCACCGGGGATGCAACCTTCATTTATGTAGTCAAGGGCCGGTGCCATAATAGGTACCGATTGGTAATTCAGAGTGGCTTGCAAGTTACTTCCTTCGCACATCTCGAGTAGATGCCCCAACAACCCAAAACCGGTTACATCGGTTAAGGCTTTTACACCTTCCATTTCGGCCAGTTGGATGCCAATGCTGTTCAGTATCAACATGGAATCGGAAGCGATATGTGCATGTCCGGGTTTTAATTTTCCCTCTTTTTGGGCGGTTGCCAACGCCCCCACACCCAACGGTTTGGTCAAATATAGGTTGCATCCGGCTACGGCAGTATCGTTCCTTTTTAACTTGTTTAAAGAGACTATACCTGTTACTGCCAATCCAAATAAAGGTTCGGGGTTATCAATGCTGTGCCCGCCTGCTAAAGGAATTCCGGCCAACCGGCACACTTCACGCCCGCCTTCCACCACCTGGTTGGCCACTTCGGTGGAAAGCTTATTCACCGGCCAGCCCAAAATAGCAATGGCCATCAGGGGTTTTCCCCCCATGGCATATACATCGCTGATGGCATTGGTGGCAGCAATTTTCCCGAAAGTAAACGGGTCGTCCACAATCGGTAAAAAGAAATCGGTGGTACTGATAATCCCGTTTCCATCGCCCAGATCATACACGGCAGCGTCGTCGCGCGAATCGGTTCCTACAATAAGGTTTTTGGTTTCAACCTGAGGAATGGCTGTCTGTAAAATGGTGGTTAAGGCCTTGGGCGATATTTTACATCCGCAACCTGCTCCATGGCTATATTGGGTTAGTTTTATTATTGAATCCATACGAATGATTTATAGTTTATTGAAGGTGACAAAAATAAACACAGTCGGCCAATAAATCATCAGGAAGTGAAAAAGTTATTCCTATTTTTGCCAAAATTTATGTAACAAGCCTATGCCTCATAAAGCTTTAAACCGACAAAAACTCGTTATCAAATTCATGTTTCTGTTCAGTTACATGGCTGCAGCTGCATGGCTGAGTTATTTTTACGTGTATCTGAAAGAGGTTCCCCAATTAAGTATTTTCGAGATTGGTGTCATTGCCGGGTTCCAGCAGTTCAACAATATTTTTGTGGTTCCCGCTTGGGGTTTATTGGCCGATAAATTTGGCCGTAAGCGGATGCTCCTGCTTTCGATGGGAATTACCACTCTTTTAATTCCCGGATTTTTATTGTGGGATGGCTTTTTAGGGCTCACATTATTTATGATTGCAGTCACTTTATTCTATAACCCGATGGTTTCGTTGTTCGATACCGTCGCTCTCGATTACGAGGAACAATCGAAAGGAAAAACATCTTATGGCGAAATCCGTTTGTGGGCTTCCATTGGCTGGGGAAGCTCCTCCCTACTTACCGGATTATTCATTAACACCACTCATCTGCACTATATTTTCCCCATAGCATCCCTATTTTTTCTGTTGGTTTGGTTGTTGCTTTTCTTTTTATACAAACCTTTAACCACCAAAACCCATTTGGTATCGTTAAAACCTAAGGTCATCCGTGATTTGCTGAAAAGCGAAAAGAAGTTACTATACTTTTTCTTTTTGGTTTTTGCGTATAGTTTGTTTGCTGCTCCTATTTTTTTAATCATCAATGTATATTATCACGAGTTGGGAGCCCCGAATTCCATTATTGGATTGGCCTTTGCGGTGCAAGCCATCAGCGAAATTCCCTTTTTCTTTTTTGGAAAAAAGCTGGTTACCCGTTTCGGTGCCAAAAAAGTGTTTTTGTTCACCATGTTTGCCACTGCCATCCGCATGTTTTTATACGGCATCAACTATAAACCAGAAGTGGCCGTGGCCATTGGTGTCATTCATGGCATCAGCATCGGGTTGTTTTTTGTTTCCATGGTAGCTTTTGTACATAACATTGTTCCAAATCAGATGCGTTCCGTTGGACAATCGCTTATTTATTCCTTTTATGCGGGTGGTGTCGCATTCGGGAATTTACTGATTGGAGTCCTCGATGATTTAATTTCGATTAAAACCACCATGTTGCTAAATGCCGGTTCGGTAATGCTATTAATTGGGTTGGTTTTGATTATAGGTCCACGCATCAAATTCCATGCAACAAATTAAACCCAATTAACAAAAAATCCCCTTCGAACTACCAACTCTCAACCACGGGTTAAAGCATCTTCAATCAGTTTGGTGTAAAATTCGGTTACCGTTAACCCATAGGCGCGGGCTTGTTGGGGAATAATGCTTTCGGCGCTCATGCCGGGAACGGTATTTATTTCCATAAAGTAAAACTGGTCCTCTTTTTTAAGGTAATCAATCCGCACCACGCCGTTACAGCCCAACAAATCATAAATTTTTGATGATAATTCCTGGCACTCTTTGGTTTTTTCAGGTGAAAGCCTGGCCGGTGTAATTTCTTCCGACATCCCTTTGGTATATTTGGCTTCAAAATCGAAAAATTCGGTTTTGCTTACAATCTCAGTTACCGGAAGCAATAAGGTTTCGGTATCCGATTTAAAAACCCCACAGGTATATTCGCCCCCTTCGATAAAAGGCTCAATAATGATTTCGGTATCCTCGGCAAAGGCTTTTTCAATAGCAGGTTCCAATTGAGCCATCTCTTTCACTTTGGTTACCCCAAAACTGGAGCCACCGTTGTTGGGCTTCACAAACATGGGAAATCCGAACCGTTTGGCAATGACTCTGGTATCGATAGATTTTCCTTTGTGGAACATCAAGGCATCGGCGGTCAGGATGCCATATTCCTTTACAAAAAGCTTGGTAGCAAATTTATTGAAAGTTAACGCCGACACAAACACATTGCAGGTGGTTACGGGGATTCCAATCATCTCAAAATAGGCCTGCAAACGGCCATCTTCGCCGGGAGCCCCATGAATGGCCATAAAAACGGCATCGAACGAGACTTTTCGTCCGTTCATAATAAAGCTGAAATCGTCTTTAGCAACAGGAATGTCTTTTCCGGGGATTTTAGCCACCCATTTTTCTTTATTGATAAGGATAGTAAAGGTTTCGTATTTTTGTTTGTCAATAACCTGGACAATTTGTTCGGCACTGCGCAACGATATAACTTCTTCTCTTGAATATCCTCCACAGACAATAGCAATGGTTTTCATGCAATTCTATATTAATTGATTTCTTTCGATTGGGAGGCAAATTATTTAAAAAAAATTGAATTGCATGCACAAACGTAATGGATTTTAAAATAAAAATTGGGGTTTAAAAGCCCCAATTTTCTCACCAATAGTAAGTTTTTAAGACAATGGTTGTGTCGGAACCCACTTTAAATAAAAGTTTTTCCATGGGTGGAGGACCAAATTTTGCCTCCGGATTGTTCGAAAAACCATATCCTTCCTGAGGTATTCCCAAGAAATTCGTATCAAACTTTTTGTTATTGTTTGCATCGTGAAAATAATTGATAAAATAGGTTCCTAGGGGTAATAAATCTAATTTTACCCGACTTACTTTGTGTTCAATGGTTAGATCAAAGCTGCGGACGACGCTATCTAAATTATTCCGCAATTCAAGCTTGACTTTGCCATTATCGGAAATTAAATCTGAAACTACAATTTCTAATTTTTTTTGACCCATTGTGGATTGAACAAGCATCAAACCCAGCATCATTACAAAAACAACCTGTTTCATAATTTAGGATTTAAGTGTTTGTTGGGCTTCATTTGTGGTAAAAACGGGTTTTTTGGTTTTCCAACCCCAAACAAAAAAACCAACTGCATACAAACCCACATTAAAAATACTAATTGAGAATATCCCAACAGAAAAAATACCTGCCGAGAAGATGCCGATAGAAAACTGGCCGGCAGCAAAAACCCCAATGGCAAAATCGCCCGCAGCAAAATATCCTCTGGCAAATTCGCCACTATGGCATTGATTTCCATAAAAATGTTCTACAATTAAACCAACAATTACCAGAACTACGGCTACTGTTAAAATCCAATACTTTTTCATTTTAATTCTTTTTAAGTTTAACAAATTTTTAATTGCATAATTGCATGGTAAGAATACACAGTAAACCCGGAAGTACCTGAAAACTGGGATATTTAACCTTGTCTTGTGACGAAATGCAAGACACTGGGACGAAAGGTAATTTTTAGGGATGGGTGGTAATGGTATTTGAAAACGGGATACTATTTTATTTCAAATTTGATAAAAGGGAAGTCTCCTGTTTTAGAGTTTTTATGTAATTACGGGCAACCGGAATCTCAGTTCCACCTTTTACAATCAATTTCAAACCCTGTGAATTGCCCACTGTTTTTTCAATGTGCTTTAAATTAACGATAAAAGCCCGGTGGCATTTAAAAAAATAGGGATGTCCGTTTAGTTGATTTTCTATCCGGGATAAGGTGCTTCGGATCATCTGCTTTTTGATTTGTTGACCCAATTCATAATACAGGGTGCAATAATTTCCCTCGGAGGTAATGTAAATCAACTCAAAGTCGTTCAATTCAATACCTTTTTTATCGTTTTCAGACGTAAATGATAAATTGCTTCCGGTATTCTGCTTATAATTGGCTTGATGCAGTTGCCCGTTTATGGTTTGTGCTGCACTGACATTTTTTTGCATCAACCGATGATAAGTAAGAACAGTAAATATAGTGACCGGAAAAAATCCAACTAATAGGGTAACTATTTGCGCATTTATTAAACCCTGAAACCAGGTACCTTTGATACTAAAAAACCAGATGGTGTAAAAATAATTGCCCAGCCCAATTGTGAAAAGAATCCAACACAACCAAAGTACATTGATCCCAAGGGTCCAATACGAATTGGAAAAATATTTTTTGAAAAGGGAAGGAATCAGTATCAGGTTTATCACCAATACCACAAAAGTAACCAAACCATACCCACCCATTATGTAATTGCGCCAAGGCGAAACAATTCCATTAGAACCAAAAGGTTTAAATACAATTAGAAAAAAACTCACAAACAGGCTTATCAAAACAATGGTGCTCCATTTTTTTCTTTCAAAGGGATAAGGCAGTTTAAGATATTGTACCATTTTTTTCATCTGCCAAAAATACCAAAGAATTGGATGATATGAAAATGTAATGTTATTGTTAAAATTGATTCATATAAAGGAAAGCCGGAACATACAAAAAGGAAGACCAAAGTCAGGAAAATGGAATGTTGAATTTTGTATTTTCTCACAACCTTTATTTTCTTTGTACCATGAGCAAAAAAGGGGCACCTGCGAAAATACGAAATAAAAAAGCTTGGCATCACTACCACGTGATCGAAACTTATATTGCAGGCATTCAACTGATTGGTTCCGATATCAAACAAATACGAAATGGAAAGGCCAGCCTATCGGAATCGTATTGCAGTTATGTAAATAGCGAACTTTTTGTCAGCAATATGTATTTGGCCGAACGTGAAAACGAACGTTTTGTGGTTTCAAAAAACAAAACCCAACGGAAATTACTGCTTAACCGACGTGAACTGAACAAATGGGAAAAACGGGTGGCAGAAAAAGGGATTTCTATTGTTCCACTGTCACTTTTTTTTAACGAAAAAGGTTTTGTGAAACTCGAAATTGCTTTAGTAAAAGGCAAACGCGAATATGATAAAAGGCAAAGCCTCAAGAGCGAGAAGTCGAAACGGGAAATGGATCGCTACAAAAAACAAAATTTAGCCAAATAGTAACTCATGTGTTTATCTGCGAATTACCTCACGAATTAATTTTCACATTTACTAATTTACACATCAGCTAATTACCACATTAACGAATTATCACATGCCCTATTGGTTGTTTCTGTCTGAAATGTAATTCCGCCATTTGTTAATCACCGAAGTCATGTCATCGGGAATGGGTGAATCGAACTGAACAAATTGGTTGGTTTTTGGGTGACGGAACCCCAGTTCTTTGGCATGCAAAGCCTGGCGTGGCAACAAGGCAAAACAGTTTTGCACGAATTGTTTGTATTTGGTAAAGGTGGTTCCTTTTAAAATCTGGTCGCCTCCATATTCCGGATCGTTAAACAGGGGGTGCCCCAAATATTTCATATGCGCCCTTATCTGGTGCGTTCTGCCGGTTTCTAACCTACACTCTATTAAAGTTATATAACCCAAACGTTCCAAGACTTTGTAATGAGTTATGGCATGTTTTCCGTATTCTCCATCGGGAAAAACGTCCATCACTTTCCGGTTTTTAAGGCTCCGCCCAACGTGCCCGGTGATGGTTCCCTCTTCTTCATCGAAACTTCCCCAGACCAAAGCTACATACCTGCGGTGGGTAGTATGCTCAAAAAATTGAAGGGCAATGTGGGTTTTGGCGGCTTCGGTTTTGGCAATAACTAATAAACCCGATGTGTCTTTATCAATCCGGTGGATTAAGCCCGGACGGGCATCGCTACCATTAAAAATAGGTAAATCCTTGTATCTGTATGCCAAGGCATTGATTAACGTACCTGTATAATGCCCATAGCTGGGATGCACTACCAAACCGGCAGGCTTGTTTACCACCACTAAGTAATCGTCTTCATAAATAACTTCAATGGAAATATCTTCGGGGATAATTTCAATTTCACGGGGTGGGTATTCCAAAACCACTGAAATAACATCACCTGGTTTTACACGGTAATTGGCCTTTACCGGTTTATCGTTCACCAAAATGGAGCCATTCTCTGCGGCAGCCTGTATTTTAGAACGGGAGGCATTCTCCACCCGGATTTGCAGAAATTTATCAATCCGTAATAATCCTTGCCCTTTATCGGCAACAAACCTAAAATGCTCAAACAATTCACTGTTTTCTTCCTGCTCCTCAAAATTCTCCTGCACTCCGTCTATCATGTTTACCGATTACTGTTTAAGCCACTTTATGATTTGTGTCTTTTTATCTGTTGTCTCAATCCGAATAAAATATAATCCCTGGTTAAGGTGTGAAAAGTTATAATTTTCAAGTTGAAGTTCCGTCCGGTCAAGTAATATTCCCACGTGATTGTAAATAAATAGTTCCCCTTGCACAGTCCCATCATCGCTTTGTAAGGTAAACTCACCATCGGAAGGATTTGGGAAAAGTTGAAATGCCGGACCGGGGATTTTTGTATCTGCAATAGCAGTATTTATTTTCTCTTTACTGAAGATAGGCCGCAGCATTAAGGAACCTTCGTAATCACTTTCATACCATTGGCCGTTATAATAGAATCTTTTAGAACTTGTATTGGTATTGGCATCAAAACCCAGGTTGATGCTCTTCCCTTGTTCCTGTTCCCAGCCAATAAAAAAGTCATCTTCGATAAAAACAGCACTATCGAGCCAAATAGGAACAAATTGATTTAAACTGTCACCAAATGCTACTTTTTTGGCAGTTCCGTCTTTATAGATTAAGGTTCCAGGTTTACCATCTTCAGAGTTCCAAATACAGGGAATAAATGACTCCAATGCCGATTCCTGATCCTTGTTCCTCAAAAAATACATAAAAAACCCCCGCAAACTATCGGGTTCATAGGTATGATACCTGTAGGCAGCCTTTCGGCTATCTTCATCAATATTGTAAGCATATTCTGCGGTACCATCGTCGTAGGAATAGTATTTCTCACAAACCACCTGACGGTAGGCTGTATTGTTTTGCGGTTGGTCAACGCCATCGGTTTCGAGTTCGGCAGTAAGGGTAAACAAAGCCTTTTCATTTGCTTGCCATACAAAGGGCGGTTCTACAAACTGCCACCTGAGGTCGGAATAATTGGTAAATGCATCCAGGTTTTTTTGCCCAACCCGGTAAGAATCTTCCCATTGCGAAACTTCTTCACGAATATATAAATTGATCTCGTTCAGGTTCCTTCCGTTGGCATCGTTGTTCCGTACATGAAAATAAACGCCATTCAGTTCCTTATCAATGGCTGTTTTAAAATGAGCCCAGGGTACCGATGAGTAGTTCTTTAAAAAGGAGCCCGGAGGTGTTACCATGGCTAAATCGCGAAAAATGGTGTCAGTGGCTGTTCTATCCTGGTTTAGATACACATAGTCAATATTCCATTGATCGCGATTTGTGCGCATGGATACATCAATATGTATGCTCGCGTAATTGACAAACCGGAACTGGAAATTTGAGGATAAAAATTCTTCGTCAACTCTCAGATGGACCAGTTTAAAAAGCAATGTGTCCACACCATTCATTGGGGCTTGTAGCGTATCCACCTGAAAAGTTTCAAATGCACAACCGTTGGCAAACCAAACCGTGGCCACCGTATCGGGAGTAATAAATTGAAGAAGTAGGGAATCGTTCCATTCCGGGGCATCACCGCAACCTTGGGGTTGGTAATAAAACGATAGATACACGGAATTTGATGCAGCCCCACTTAAGTCAATCACCCGTGAAGTCAGGGTATCTGCCATTGACGGATTTTCTGAAAGTGACGGATAAATAAACCCCAAATCATCAATGGCATCAAACGTAGCTACACCAATTGATGGCGGATTTTTTCCGTATGTGTTGTTTATAAAAACATTGACATCGGACCAATTTGCAGTGGATGGATAGGGTGAATTATCGGTAAAATCATCGAAAAAAGGTAAACTGGTGCTCAAGCTTTTTTTTGGACTTGGCTTTTCGGTTTGTTGCAACATGGGGTTTTCTGAAATGGGAGTTAACCGTTCCTGAGCAAAAATGCTGCCTTGAGAACCCATGAATCCTAAAAATAACAACCCATATTTATTTAAACCCTTTTTCATCATCACCTTTTCAATGAATTACATTGTATGAACTATTTATAATTCAGCTTTAACATATTGTGCGGGATCCATTGAAAGCCAAATGTCAACACGGGAACCCATCACGGCGCGCCCTCCCTCGAAGTATGCCGGGTATTGTTTCCAAACCCTGGCACTAATGGAGTCAGAATAAGTTTTAACACTACTGTCGTAACTTACCCGCCCTACATTGAAATAGGCATCAATAATTTCGTTGCTGGCCCGTGAATAATTCAAATCGAACAGTTTAGGAATGGAACTGGTACTTTGTCCATACCCATTGCCCAGAACCAAATCAATCCGTTGGTCTTTTTCTATCATTTCTCCCGGGCTCACGTTTGTTCCTCCAATCATCTGCTTCAAGATATTATTTTTGGCAAAATCGGGTGCATAAATTAACCTTCCAACTTTCAGCCCCCGGCTTTCAAGAGTTGTTTTTCCCTGCCGGAAGGAGACTCCTACCACGTTTGGCATTTCAACCTTTGCCTGGTTAAACGCATTGACCGTTAAAAATATTGTCCGGTTACGTTTGACATGAACACCAGGTTGTGGCGATTGCTCAATCACACTCCCTTTGGTAAGATACGGCAGGTAGGTGGAATCAATAATCTGGAGGTTCAAATGGTTTTTCTTAGCCAATTCAAAAACCCGTTCCCTTTCTAATCCTTTAAAATCGGGTACCGGGAATGACTTTCCGTGATGTGTGTATATTTTCAGCCCAAAAGCCACAAATAGAAACAAAACTACATATAACCCGAACGAATAAAGAAGGGTACGCCAAAAAACTTGTTTTTTAAAGATCCGTTGCCATCTCATACTTGGACATTTAATGTTTTCGGTTAGTGTAAAAACAGCCTAGTGTCAAGTCAAGCATGTGTTTGCATCAATTCACCCGGTGACTCCGGGCGTAAAATAAAGCATAATGCTATAATCAAAAAGTCACCGGGTGAATATTACCCGACTTTTTATATTTGACTTGACACTAGCCACAAAAATAGAATTATAGTTTGAGAATTTCCATGCAATAAATTAACTTTTAGTAATTCTTTTGTGAGCATAAAAAAAGAGCAAGGAAAAAACCCCTGCTCTTCTTTTATTTCTTTTTTATGCAAAAAATTACATTTTATGGCGTCTTTCATCAGATACGGTAAGCTTTTTTCTTCCTTTAGCTCTTCTGGCTGACAATACTTTTCTTCCGGCTTTAGTTGACATTCTCTCGCGGAAACCATGTTTATTTCTTCTCTTTCGTTGCGAAGGTTGAAACGTTCTTTTCATTGCTCAATTTTTTTCTTGTTATGCTGTATCACTCAATTTCTTATGTACTTAACACAAAATCGGAGTGCAAAATTAACTTTTTTTTTATTAGATACAAACCTACATCAAAAAAATTACATGGAATTTAATGATATTGAATCTAAAGGTTCATGCAATACAGGTAAGTTGCCCCTTCCAAGTTTAAGTGCTTCCTGGTAATAATAGTTGAGCAATTCCCCTTCTACCAAGCTGATTTTCCATTGAATATTGCTCAGGGCACTTAATACGGCTATCATCGGAAAATTGTAAAACTGCTGGTATTCCCAGGTCCTATTAAAACGGCGGTTATTCAATTCGTAGGTCTTGGTATTCATGGTAATAGATACGTATTCATGCAACCAGACCTGCTCATCGGGGATTAAACTAAACAATATGGTTTTGTAGTTAAAAATCAACTCTTTCAGTTCATAAGCTTTGCCTCCCCGTTTTTTGAGCATAAACCGATTCACCGAATTTATTTCAACATTCGATTGCACGGGAACCAAGTTGTCAAACGCCTTCCCTTCGAACATTTTGTACGTATCGCCCTCCACTTCTTTAATAATTTGAAGTTTTAAATCTTCAATGTATTGATTCATTTTCCGTGATTCATTCCGCAGGATGAAAGAGTTTTTCTTTAACCCGGTAAAGCGGGGATTCTTCAGGGTATCGAGCATGATGAGCTGCCTGAAGAGTTCATTGTTCTTTTTTTGAACCGAATACAAAAGCTCCACATTCTCTTTGTTTTCAACAGTAAACGAACGCATCACCTGGCGATGCACCATCCCTGTCAACAGGCTGACGACAATAAAAACCCCAAAAATAAGAACGGGGAACCATGAATCGATATGGGTTTCGTAAAACCTGCGAAATAAAATTATGATGGATAATATGGCAAGAATCAAGATACCGCCTCCTACGTAAATTAACACGATACCACCTCCCCAGTTGACTACAAAAAACGAAACCCCGGTTAAAAAAACAAGAAATCCCAAAATCCCAAAAACAAGAACCATTCCTATTTTATTCTCCTGGTTTTCCTGAAAAATAACATAAAAGAGAGGAATCAAATACCCGATATTGAAAGCCATAAAGCCGATAAGGTATAAAACCTTGCCTGCCATAAAATCCATATTCATGAAAATGGAACCCAACAGCAAAATAAAGGAGGATAAATATCCCCATACCAACACTCCTTTATTCATACCAACACAGTTTTCATGTTTTTAATTTGACTGCCTAAAACTTCTTGCATAATAGTAAACTGAAATACCAAATAATAATGTATTGATGAAAGCTACATATTTTAAAAGTATAAAATTAAGTGATTTCCTTAAATTTATTACCTGATGCAATTCACAGAATCATAATAATTTATAAAAGTTGAGATTTAAGAGAACGATTTTTTCTTCCGATGATTTAAAGATTCTGAAAGATTTTAATATCTTTCCTTCCTGATTAAATAAACCAGACCCAATTTTATGAAAGATTTATTAATTTTTATTGCTATTGTCTTTTTTGGACTTATCCCTTTTGGTTACGCCGTTGTACGGGTTTTGTACCGTAAAACCATTGTTTTTACAGCTGCCCTTTTGGTATTTTTGGCCTCTATGTTTTGTGCCATCGTGGCCTTTGCCGTTAGCGAATTTGGATTCAATTCGTTGTATTGGGCCATTCCACTTTGTTTGGTTTTCCTCTTATCAACCAATTTTTTTATCAAGCGGCTGATACAAAAACCCCTGAAAGATTTGCGGAATATCATGGAAGAAGCAGCAACAGGGAATCTGAATCTAAGAATTGATGCACAGACATTAAAACCAGCCCATGAAATTGGTGCCATTGCCCGCTCTTTTGAAAAACTCATTGGCTCCTTGCAGAAAATATCCAGTTTTGCCGATGAAATTGCCAGGAACAATTTCGAGATTCAGTATAATTTGCTTAGCCAAAAAGACCAGATTGGGATTTCACTGCTCAACATGCGCGAAAGTTTGGTAAAAGCCCAGGAAATTGAGGCCCAACGGAAGATAAAAGAAGAACAGGAAAATTGGATCAATCAAGGGATAGCCAAATTCAGCGACATCTTGCGTAGTCATTCCGACAACATCAACGACCTTTCTTTGCATTTTATTCGCGAACTGGTTGACTATTTGAAAATTGTTCAGGGTGGGATTTTTGTTATTGACGAAGAAAACCCTGAAGATATTTATTACAATTTGCAAGCTGCCGTAGCCTACAACCGCCAAAAGTTAATTGAAAAACAATTCCGCGTAGGCGAAAGTTTAATAGGCCGGTGTGCCTATGAAAAATTACCGATATACATGACTGAAGTACCTGAGAATTATGTACAGGTAACTTCGGGCCTGGGTGAGGCAAGTCCGCGAAGTATCTCGTTAATTCCGGCGGTGATGGAAGGAAAGGTGTATGCAGTGATCGAATTGGTTTCGTTTCATGAATTTCCAGAATACCATCTCGAATTCATTTCTAAAATAGGCAACAACCTGGCTTCAACCATCTCGATGGTAAATATCCATGAACAAACATCAAAACTCCTGACTGAATCGCGCATGCAACAAGATGAACTGGCTGCACAGGAAGAAGAGCTACGGCAAAATATGGAGGAACTGATAGCCACGCAAGAGGAGATGAAACGAAAAGAACAGGAACTCATGAAAATTGCCCAACAGCAGCATGATTTATTTCCTGAGGAAGTTTAAGGTTCAACCAATGGTGTTTCTCTAAAACCTATTTGTAATATTAACTTAATAAACTTCGTGCAATTGCTTTCGTATATAACCTTAATTTTACATGCAGTTAACATTAACTTAACATTTATTAAAAACGGAGGTTGTTATGAAAACTTTAAATATTATACTTAGCACTGCACTTGTAGCTTTAACCTTTTCATCGTTTGCACAAAACAAGTATCAAGGGATTGTAACTGGTATTGATGGCCCTATCGAAGGTGTTAAAATTCTTTGTCAAGAGACAGGAACAAAGCTGGTTACCGACAGCAAAGGCGAATTTACCATAGATTCAAAGTTTGAAGAACTGCACCTTCAGTCAACTTATAAAAAAATGGCCTCGTCAACAGTAGCCACACCGAATCAAAAGCCTATTGTCATCAACCTTATCCCTTCCGATAGAAAGCTATACAAAATCCTTACTGAACGGAATGAAATCCGCCTGTGCGATATTTATATTGATTATTACCCTAAAGGGGAATTTATTGAAATGGTAAAACAGACCAAAGAAAAACTTTTTTTTATCGAAGCATACAACATTGCAGCTTCGCAATTTTCTGATACGGCATTGCGCAATTATTTAAAAATATACCCAACAGGCACTTATAAAGAAAAGGCCATGGACGCCATTGAGATTGCAGCCTGGCAAAAAGCAAAATATGAAAATACGGCCGATTCATATCAGGAATATTTAAACCAATATCCCACAGGGAAAGCAGCCAATCTGGCCAAAGAAAAACTTACCGGGTTGAAATAGCATCTCATCCAGGGGTTTCAGTAAGGTTACATTGCCAAAGTATCTTAAAAAAAGGATGACGTTTTTTCAAAAAAAACAAAGGAGAGGAAAAACGGGTTGCCAAAAAAGGGCAGCTTTTTACTAAAAGCTTACAAATAGAAAGCAACTTTTGAAAAAGGACACCGATAATACGGACCTGCTTACAAGTAGGTAGTATTATCGGTGTTTCCCTGTTTATGGGATGCCAAAAAATTACGGGAAATGTTTAATTCAATTTGAAACTTATAGGAACTGTGAAAGCCACATTGACTGCTTTTCCCCTTTGTTTCCCAGGGATCCAATCGGGCAACATGCTTATTGCCCGCATGGCCTCTTTATCTAAAACAGGATCTACCCCTCGAACAATCTTTACTTTATCAACTTTTCCTGTTCTTGTTACAATAAATCCAACATAAACTTTACCATCAATTCCGTGTTCTTTTGCCAATTCAGGATACACGATGTTTTTATAGATAGTTTCCATTAATGCTTTATCTCCGCCCGGAAAAACAGGCATCTCTTCAACAATAATGAATTCTTCGGTATCATCTGCAACAGGTTTTTCATCCACCATTGGAATAATAGTCACCGCGGCCTGTTCGCTCCCCTCGGTCGATTGAATTTCAACGTCGGGAACCTCTACCACATCCTCCACCAATTCAAAGGTTTGGGCTACCGTTTGGGGTTGAGGTTTTGGGCGTTCAATTTCAGTCCGGGTGATAGGAATCAATTCCGGATCATAATCCGCTTCAATAATGGTTCCCAACGAAATAAGGTTCATTTTATCGTGGGTTGACCATTGAAAGGCAGCTAAAACAATGGTTAAAGCGGCAACCATTCCAATTTGCAGAAATAAAAAACTCTTGTTTCTTAGGTCGGCTTTTCTTGATTTTTTCGTTTCCATATGCCTGCGTTTTAAATTAGTTTCCATTATGAGATGTTTGCGGGTTGTTTTCCATAAACATCAAAAGTTGAACCCATACCATTATGTTTTATTTAAGAAGAAACGTTGTTTGGGATGCTGCAATGATTAGTTACCATATTTCCGCAAGTCACGGGGTGACTAATTGAATAACAATTGTTTGCCTTCCTTGTGCCAAATTGTGATACCCCGTGACTTTCAACGGTTTCCCAGATAACTTGCGGATTTTAGGTAGTTAACCCAGAAAACTTTTAGAATTATTTATGGATTTCATAGATTTATTCCTCATTTTTAGGAGTAACATTTAAACAGAAAAGAATAACCTTTACGATTCCATTGAGGAACAATATCGAGGTAAACAAACAATCTGAATCGAGGCAACTATATGAAATTGATTCCATTTACAAACCCTATCAAAACAGAAACCAAAACAGATTCTGAACTCATTGCCTTGTACAAAGAAACCCACCAGACCGAATACGTGGGCGAGCTTTTTGACAGGTACCACCACAAAGTATTTGGGGTAGCCTTGAAATACCTGCGCGATGCAGAGCCAGCCAAAGATGCCCTGCTTGAGATTTTCAGCCACTTGTTTGAACAGTTGCTCAAATACAAAATCGACGATTTTAACCATTGGCTGCTGGCTGTAACCCGCAACCATTGCCTTAGACAAATTAAAACAGATCAGCATTCGGTGCCCTTTGATAAAGTCCATGAAAATTATTTTTCGCCCTCTTTTATGGAATTGGAACATGAATTGGATCTGTTGAATGAGAAAGAGAAAAAATTGGCTGAACTGGAATCTGCATTGAAGCTTTTAAAACCAGAGCAACGGACCTGTGTTCAACTGTTTTATTTAGAAGACCGCAGTTACCAGGATATTTCAGAAGCTACAGGTTTTGAACTGAATAAAGTAAAAAGTTACATCCAGAACGGCAAACGGAACCTGCAAATTATTTTGGAACAGCGGGAGAAAAAACAATAACAAACTTGATGAGCCATGACAACAAAATGCCCAACACCCATTGAATTCGAAACCTACCTTAAGATGACAGGCAGTAAGGATTTTATGGATGCTTTTGAAAACCATCTGCATCAATGCGAGTTCTGTACCGAAGCCATCGACGGGTACCAACAAAACAACCTACTGGATGTAAAAATGCATTCGATGCACCTAAAACAAACCTATGATAAAAGAAGCTCAACTTCGGGTTTTATACTTAAAAAATGGGTTTATGCAGCCTCTATCGCGGCTTTAGCCACCATTAGTATTTTGTATTTGCAGCATCAGACCAAAAATATCACCCGGGCTGAAAATAATGTGGATACTGAATCTAATGTGATTTCAAATTCATTTCCTTCAACAGGAACTAAACGATTGATGAATATTTCGGGAGAACAATATTGGTATTTGGGACAAAACCAAAAGGTGGCTATCAACGATGCTTTTATTCCAGATGCTGAATTGGAGAAAGCCATGCAGGCTTCACCGGCCGGTCATACCATCATTGTTGAAATTCAAAATCAAGATTATCAGTTTAGCCACCAGATTGTGGATAGGTTAAAGCAAAACCAAAAAGCTCCGGTATTTACTGTATCGGCCCGCAAAGAGGTCAGTCCCTTTAAAAAACCAGATAAGCTCTAATGGGGAAACTCGGAATACACTAAAAATTGCAACGCTGTTTTTCTGTAATCATCCGGAATGCCAATATTCTATATTCACTAAGCAAATTCCCAAGGCTTGCTATGTAATCACACTTCACCCTCTTTTTAAAGTATTGTTCTAATCTTTATTTTTTCTACCTATTTAAGGTGATCTTCCTTTCTGCTTATTTAATACCCTGATTCTGAGATGAAATTTTAGAAACCCTTTTAACTTCCACATTGTTTGATTTTTATGGAATCTGAGGTGTGATTTTTGAATCAGCCACTGCTTTGGAATAATATTTTTTAGTTTCTTTATAAAAAATTGCGTTAGGGTCATTTATATGCATCTTAAAAGGAATTTCATCGTTGTTTTTTTAATCCTTGTGGCAAGTGTTGTCAAGGTAAATGCTGCGGATGAATTGAAATTCCGCCACCTTGGTTTTGAAGATGGATTATCGAACAGCAACGTGAATTGCATCATTCAGGATAGCAATGGCTTTATTTGGATAGGAACTGAGAACGGGTTAAACCGCTTTGACGGGTACAAGTTCACCCAGTATTACAGCAATAGTGAGAATGGACTACTTAGCGATGAGGTGTTCTGCTTGTTGATAGACAAAAAAAAGAATTTATGGATTGGGACATTTCGGGGATTGCACAGGTACGATCCTAGTAATGATACATTCACCCCCATCCCATTTGATCCTGAGGATTTGGGGAAAGCTCACAAACCGATATTGGCCTTAACTCAAGATAGTCAAGGGACCTTGTGGATTAGCACTTCGGGAAATGGCCTTATCAGATATGATACAGAAACAGGAAATTACAGGCTATTTTTACCTGAAGTAAATAACCCGCACAGCATCAGTAGTAAATTTTTATTAAGTATTTACGATGAAGGAAATGAGCGGATTTGGGTGGGAACCTCTGAACATGGGTTCGACAGCTTTGATAAAATAACTCAACGGTTTAAGAATTATAAATTTCACAATGGTGCAGGCAGTAACGACGGTTCCAATGACGTATTGACCTTTTATAAAAAACCGGACAGTCAATTTTTAATTGGTACCCGTGGAGGGGGATTGTTCCAGTTTGACCCAGTTAGCGGATATAGCGCTCCCTATGCTATTGAAACTCTTGATGGCCGAAAATTGAAAGTAAATGAAATTTATGGAATGGTGACCGATAGAACAGGCCGGTTCTGGTTATCGTCGAACGGAGAGGGACTGCTTTGTTATACCGGCGAAAAGAAAAAAGCTGTTCAGTACAAACATCAGCAGAACAATCCGGAAAGCTTGATCAACGATAACGTCCGGACAATTTATGAGGATAATCAAGGGAATCTGTGGTTTGCCAGTTACCAGGGAGGGATCAACTTTTTAAGCAACAAACCCTCGTTGTTCCGGAGTTACCAATTTATGGGTTCTCAAGCCTCATATGATAGCAGAACAGTAACAAGTGTGGCAATTGATAAAACTGAAAATATCTGGATTGGTACCGACGGGGGTGGGCTCAAAATGATACATCGGCAAACAGGGAAAATCCAGCATTTTTATCCCGGCCCCGATGCTCAAAAATCCATTCCTGACAAAGTGATAATGAGCCTGATGGTTGACAACAGGAACAACCTTTGGATCGGTACTTATATCGGGGGCCTTTCAGTATACGACCCGATAAAAAAACAATTCAAAAATTACCACAGTTCCCATAACCCGGGTTCTTTGAGCAGTAATTTTGTGTCAAGTATCATCCAGGATAAAAGAGGGAAAACATGGGTGGGAACGAACGGCAAAGGACTCAACTTGTATGATGAGGTTAACGATGAGTTTATCTGCTATTCGATGTACGACACTCTTAACCAAACCTATTTGGTAAACGACTGGATTAATGTGATAGTGGAAGATAACAACAACCGCCTGTGGATTGGAACCTTCTGGGGTTTAAGTGTTTTTGATCCTTACAACGGACAGTTCATCAATTACCTGCATCAGGATGGCATTCCATCCAGTTTAAGTCATAACACTATTTATAGTGTCCTGGAATCCTCCGAGAATGTCATCTGGTTGGGGACCCGAAATGGGCTGAATAAATTCTTGCCAGAAAAGAACAGCTTCAAGGTATATAATGTCACCGATGGTTTACCCGGTAACATTATTAACGCCATTCAAGAAGACAACAACGGGAATCTTTGGTTGAGTACCAACCGGGGGCTGTGTAATTTTAACCCCAAAACAGGCGAAGTTCATAATTACTTTACCAGCGATGGTTTGCAAAGCAATGAGTTTTTTAGAGCCTCTTCCTTTGAAAGCAAGGATGGTGAACTATTTTTTGGAGGTATTGAAGGATTGAATTCTTTCTATCCCGATTCCATGGTTGAAAACTATCAAATCCCGCTTCCCAAGTTGACAGAGTTCCGTATTTTCGACCAGATTATAAAACCCGGTCAACCTTTTGGGAAACGTATTTTATTGAGTGAACCCATCTACAGCACCGATACCATTGTACTTAAACACAAAGACAATAGTTTTTCGTTTGAATTTGCCGCGCTCGATTTTATCCTACCCGAAAAAACCAGCTACCAATGCATGATGGAAGGGTTTGACCAAGGCTGGCGTAAAATGGATTACAAACAGAGGTACGTAACATATACCAATTTAGATGCCGGGACCTATAACTTCAAAGTAAAAGCCTCAAGTATCAACAACGAATGGGGCAATAAATCGGCGAACCTGACCCTGATTATCCAACCCCCATATTACCGCACCTGGTGGGCTTACACCATTTATTACATTTTGCTGGTAGGCATCTTATCCCTTTTCTGGCTTTTCACCATCCACAGGGTCAAACTCAAAAACCAGATTAAAATGGAGCGGATGGAAAAAGAAAAATCAAACGAATTGAACCAAGCCAAACTTAGGTTCTTCACCAACATATCGCACGAGTTCCGTACCCCGATTACACTGATAGTGGGGCCTTTGGAAAAAATGATGAACGACCCGGCTCTTTCAACAAAATACAAACGGACTATCGACACCATGATGAAAAACGCCAACAGACTTTTACGCTTGGTAAACCAGTTAATGGATTTGCGTAAAGTGGAAAGCGGTAAAATGAAACTCCGGGTCGAGAAATTAGATCTTGTCCAATTTGTTGAGGACATCCATTTTGCCTTTAAAGAATTGGCTGAACAGAAAAAGATCAATTTTCAGATATTAACCGAAGAACCTGAATTGGTCTTTTGGTTCGATCCCGATAAATTGGATAAAATACTATTTAATCTCCTATCGAATGCCTTTAAATTCACCAAACCTAATGGGACTATCCATATCTTTATTGCCAAAGAACTCCGGGCAGAAAACCGATCCTTTGTAAAAATTGGCGTTGAAGACAATGGGAAGGGAATAGCAAAGGCTGACAAGGAACGGATTTTTGAGCGGTTTTACCAAACCTCGAATTCATACAGTCAAATCGGGTCAGGGGTTGGGTTATCGCTAACCCAGAATCTGGTGGAGATTCATCATGGTGAGATTACCTTTGAGTCGGAGGAGGGAAAAGGGACCATCTTTAATGTCTATTTACCTATCTCCGAAGAAGCTTATCCCAACGACGAAAAATTCTCACCCGAAGTGACTGGCGTATCCCAATACGTACATATCTCGCCAGTGGCACCATCTGAAGGAGTTCAGGAATTTGATGAGCCGGGGATTAAGAAAGGTGCAAAAGAGTACACCGTATTAATTGTAGAAGATAATTATGATTTGCGCAAATATTTGTCTGAAGAATTAGCAGAACAATATGAGGTGATTGAAGCCGGAGACGGTAAAGATGGCTTGAAGAAAGCCATTCAATTCCTACCCGACTTGATTATTGCCGATGTGATGATGCCAGAAATGGATGGGCTTGAGATGTGTACAAAAATTAAAGGAAACCTGATAACCAACCACATCCCGGTCATTCTGTTAACAGCCCGCACCTCCATTGAGCAGCGTATTGAAGGTATTGAGCATGGTGCCGACTCATACATCCCCAAACCTTTCCATCCGAGCCACATCAAGGCCCGCGTTAAAAAACTGATTGAATTGCGGAAGGTGTTGAAAAACAAATACACCATTCAATTAGAATCGAAAGAGGCACCGGTATTGGAGATGGAGGATGTATTCCTGAGAAAAATTACGGACCTGATTCTAAAAAACATTGACGACACCGAACTTAATATTGAATCGCTGAGTAAGGAAATCGGTATGAGCCGTGGCCATCTGTATCGTAAGATAAAACTGCTTACCGATAAAAGCCCGAGCGAATTTGTACGGTTGGTCCGGTTGAACGAAGCCGCACGGTTGCTGCTCAAAAAAGACAAATCGGTTTCTGAAATCAGCTACCTGGTCGGATTCAACTCACCATCGTATTTCACCATCTGCTTTAAAGAACATTTTGAGGTTTCCCCTTCCGAATTTGCCGAAAGGGCGCAAAAGTAAATTTCGTGCCAAGACAGCACCCTGGTCATTTCTGCAATTAAAAATTTCTCCTTTATGTTCAACAAAAGATGAGAAAATTCATGGTTTTCGATAAAGCTGCTTAACTTTGCACCCTTAACAATTATAAACCAAGTTTGCTATGGCAACTATTACCAAAGAAGAAGCACTGCGTTACCACGAACAAGGAAAACCAGGAAAAATTGAGGTGATCCCCACCAAACCCTACAGTACCCAATACGATTTATCGTTAGCTTACACTCCTGGCGTGGCCGAACCCTGTCTGGAGATTGAGAAAAACCATGAAGATGCCTACCGATATACCTCCAAAGGGAATCTGGTAGCTGTCATCAGTAACGGTACCGCTGTATTAGGGTTGGGTGATATTGGGGCTTTAGCCGGTAAACCTGTAATGGAAGGAAAAGGCCTGTTATTTAAAGTATTTGCCGATGTAGATGTATTCGATATTGAAGTAAATGAAAAAGATCCCAAAAAATTTATTGAAATTGTAAAAGGGATTGCCCCAACATTTGGGGGCATCAACCTTGAAGATATTAAATCGCCGGAGTGTTTTGAGATTGAACAGACGTTAATTAAAGAATTGAACATTCCGGTAATGCACGACGACCAGCACGGAACCGCCATAATTTCGGGTGCCGGATTACTGAACGCCCTGGAACTGGCCGATAAAAAAATTGGGGATGTAAAAGTGGTAGTTAACGGGGCTGGGGCTGCTGGAATAATGTGTGCCCGCTACTATGTGTCACTGGGAGTTAACCTGAAAAATGTATGGATGCTCGATTCCAAAGGATTACTCTCTACCAAACGTACCGACTTAAATGAGGAGAAAAAGCAGTTTTCCCAAAACTCCGATTTGATAACCTTAGAAGAGGTAATTGCCGGAGCCGATGTGTTTCTGGGTCTTTCGAAAGGGAATATCATGAGCAAAAAAATGATTCAATCTATGGCCAATGACCCTATTGTTTTTGCCATGGCCAACCCAACACCTGAAATTTCTTACGAAGATGCCATGAACGCCCGGAAAGACATCATCATGGCTACCGGAAGATCCGACTACCCCAACCAGATAAACAACGTCCTTGGGTTCCCTTATATCTTTAGAGGCGCTTTAGATGTCAGAGCCACGGTGATTAACGAAGAGATGAAAAAAGCAGCTACTTACGCTTTGGCTGAACTGGCAAAAAAGGAAGTCCCCGAAAAGGTAAACGCTGCCTACAACAGTAAAAACCTGACTTTTGGACGTGATTACATCATCCCAAAACCACTCGACCCACGTTTGATTACCGAGGTAGCCCCAGCAGTAGCCAGAGCAGCCATGGAAACCGGGGTGGCCAAGAATCCTATCAAAGATTGGGATGCCTACCGCATCAAACTCATGAAGCAGATGGGCATTTACAACAAGCTTACCGACACTATTATTACCAAAGCCAAACAGCAATTAAAACGCATTGTTATTTCCGATGCCGAAAATTACAATGTGATTAAAGCCGTTCAGATGATTAAAGAACAGGGAATTGCCGAACCCATTCTTATAGGTAACCGTGCTAAAATTTTGGCAAATATTCAGGAAAACTGCCCTTTAGGGTGCGATATCCCAATTATTGACTTTAACGAAGACATAGAAGCTGATCGTTTGGAGCGTTACGCACAAATGATTTTCGTAAAAAGGCAACGCAAAGGGTGTAACCTTGCAGAAGCCCGCCAAATGGTCCGGAACATTCACTATTTTGGAGTAATGATGGTTGAGGCCGGTGATGCCGATGGTTTCCTGGCCGGCTTCTCCACCAAATATTCTGACACCATCCGTCCGGCACTCCAAATCTGTGGTACCAACAACAGCCTAAATCATATTGCCGGCATGTATGTGGTGATGAATAAAAAAGGTACCTTCTTTTTTGCCGATACTACGGTTAATCATACGCCAAATACAAAAACATTGATTGATACCACTCTGCTTACAGTTAACGAAGTCCGCAGGTTTAACATGGAACCAGTAGTGGCATTGGTTTCTTATTCTAACTTTGGTTCTACCCGTACCGGCAGCCCTAAAGAGGTCCGCGATGCCGTTTCGTACCTCCATAAAGAATATCCCGAATTAATTGTGGATGGTGAAATGCAGGCAAACTACGCTTTCAACAAACAGATACGGATGGAGAAATTCCCCTTTTCAAAGCTTGGGAATAAAGATGTGAACACCATTATTTTTCCAAATTTGAGTTCAGGGAATATTGCCTACAAAATGATGATGGAAATTACCGATGCCGAAATTATTGGCCCTATTTTGTTAGGCGTTAAACGACCCATTAACGTGTTGCAAATGGGGGCGTCTATCCGCGAGATTGTGAACATGGCGGCCATTACAGCTATTGGGGCACAAACCTATACCGACGAGATTATGAAATTGTAAACTGAGTTTAATTGATTTGCATGTGTTAACGGGATATTTTATATTCCTCTATTTTAATAGTCACCCTTTATTTGAATTTTTTCATTTTTAAACGGTTATTAATTTAAAAAACATGCACTATGAAAAAGCTTTATCTTTTAACTCTAGCACTGGGTATTGTATTTAATTTAATTGCACAGGAAACCTCCGATGCCGCCATCGAAAAAAATGTAATTAAAGTAAATACCATTTCTATTATTGTTGGTACAGGGTCTATTTTCTATGAAAGGCAAATCAATGATCTCAATTCTGTCCAAATGGGTGTGGCATATTTAAGTTATAGTATTAAAGGAACTAAATTTACAGGCCTTATTTTGACCCCGGAATATCGATTTTACCCTAAATCAAATGCCATTGATGGAATTTATCTGGCCCCTTATTTGCGTTTCCAAAGATATAGTATCGATGATGATGGTGATGGTGGAAATTATACTTCATTGGGCGGAGGTGCTGTATTTGGAAAACAATGGATTACAAAATCAGGATTTGCCATGGATTTGTTTTTTGGGGGAACCTATTCAAAAGGTGATGTTTCTGTAAATTCAGCGGGAGAGGAGTATGATGTGACCCAATTCGAAGGATTCAGGCCCAGAGTTGGTTTTGCTATTGGCATTGCCTTTTAACCTGCCTTAAAAAATTGAAACCCGGGGCGTTCTATCCCGGTTTTTTTATTTTCATTTTGCCCATGACCCATTCAGCAATGAGCCAAAATGTTATCTTTGCACAAATTTTTAAAAACTGTGTATGAACAAAGTAGTCATCAAAAGCTTTGAAGAACTTCAAAACCTGATAGGTAAAGAGCTGGGTGTTTCAAAGTTTCACACCATTACTCAGGAACAAATCAATAAATTTGCCGATGCCACCATCGATCATCAGTGGATACATACCGATGTTGAGCGTGCAAAAGTGGAATCGCCATTCAAAAACACTATCGCGCACGGGTACCTAACCTTATCGTTGCTGCCTTATTTGTGGAATCAGATTGTTGATGTTCAGAACCTGAAATTACAGGTAAACTATGGCATCGAAAAGCTGAAGTTCAATCAGGCCGTGTTAGTGGATAGTGCCGTCCGTTTGAGGGCTACCGTGGTAAACGCCATTGATTTGCGTGGGGTTACCAAAGCAACCATCGGAGTTACCTTGGAAATTGACGGGAACAAAAAGCCCGCTTTCGAAGGCGAAACCATCTTTTTATATCATTTCATTAAGTAGGTGCTAGACACTAAATTTTAGAAATGAGATAAAAGGCTAGTTCTAATGTCACATGTCATAAATCTAAGGTCTAGAGTCTAACTTCCCAATTCTCCATCTCATGTCCATTGATGAACGTTTAGCCAACACCCAATTTCCATTACCCGTCATTAGGCAGGTAAACCAAGCGAAACATCCTACAGCCATTGGGTTGGGGTTGGGTGAACTTCGCGATTTTCCGGTGGACACAAAGGTATTGGATGCCATTCAGGAAGCTTTGCACTCCGATGGTACCAACTATACAGCCAATGCAGGGTTACCCAAATTGCGCCAGGCCGTTGCAAAAAGGCAATATGCCACCGATGGGTTCAACTATTCCTCGGAACATGTGGTAGTGACCATTGGCGTTCAGAATGCCATGTATGCCGCCATAAAAACTTTAGCCAAACTGGGAGCAAAACGGGTGCTGATTCCAGCCATCAATTTTGGGATTTACCGGAAAATTCCCCTCGATTTTGGAATGGAAGCTGTAACTTATCCGTTAACACCTGATTTTGGAATCGATCTTGCCCGATTGTCAGAAATGGTTTTACCCGATGATTTGATTGTCATTAATTCCCCATCAAATCCCACAGGAAGGGTACTTACAGTTCAGGAGCAAAAGGAATTAGCCTTAGTGTTAAAGTCATGCCTAACCGGGGGTTATGTGCTTTCCGACGAAATATACAGCCAATTGGTGTATGAAGGAGAACCTGCAACAAGCTTTTCTGCTTTCTTTGAACGGACAATTGTTCTCGATGGAATTTCAAAAAGTGCAGCAACGGCAGGGTTAAGGGTAGGATGGATTGTCACCAGAAACCTTAAACTGGCTCAGGCCTTCACCTCCAACAATACTACTGTAATCAGCTGCCCCCCAACACTTAATCAATATGGAGCCATCCCTGTAGTAAATGGTGACACACAACCGACCATTGATTCATACAACCAAACTTTGCTAAAAAACCGTAACCATGCTGTGGGCATTTTGAAAAAGAACCAGATACCTGTAGTGGTTCCAAGGGGAAGCTTTTATCTATTCCCAGAATTGAGCTACCGCATTCATAGTCCGGTGAAACAGTTTTGTATTGAATTGGCCAAACGTCCCGATGGCGTGGTGGTCATTCCCGGCGAAGCATTTGATGCCCCCGGTTACATCCGCATCTCGTTGGCAACCGATCAAATTGAGGAGGGGATGAACCGTTTGGTCCGGATGCTGAAAGAACAAAAATAATAGAATCTTTTCCCTGAAAAGAATTTATTGGGTTACCACCAATAGAACGGAATAATCGGTTATTTCAATGTCCTGTTCAATTGTTGGATAGGGTGTCACATCCACCAGATGGAAGTGGTAACTTTCAAGGGCGGTATCAGGAGTAAAATAGGAATCAATGGCAAACGGATACAATTGGCTTCCAACGCTAAAGGTCAGGCCCACCTGCACATACCCTTGCCAACAGCACAAGCAACCTTCCGGGCAACGGCAATCAGTAAGTACGGTATCAAAAGTTAAGGACAAATTGTTTTGTTCATCATATAGCGTTGAATGGTAAGGAATGATGATGGTATCGCCAAATTTCAGTTTCCCTGACTTCAAGGAACCCGTATCTGTCAGGTTTTCAGGCTCCCGGGTACATCCCAGCCATCCCAGGAAAAGTACGGTTAAAAGAATCAGAGGATAGGTTTTCATAGAAGTGAATTTTACGAGTCATAAATATACTAAATATTTGTTTATCAGCAAACTAAATATTGGTGATTTAGCCATAATTTTTGAATGAAATTGATCAATATCATTCCGTCCGATAGAGTTACAGGGGTTTTTGCAGCTTCTTTTTAAAACTCCAGATAAAAAGACCCCCCACCAGTACAAAAGGGAATGTTATTAGTGCAATAATCCCCAAACTCATGGCAATGGAATGGTTCATCTGGTAATTGTGATTGAAAACAAATGGGGTAAAGCCCAATCCTGTCAAAAGGAAAAGAATTCCGCCCAGGCGTTCCCATTTCCATGCTACTATGAGCAATAGGAACAACACAAAAGAGGGAATTAAATGAATGGCAAAAGCGGCCAGTTGCTGCCAAAAAGTTAAGCCGGGTACAAAAGCATCGAGTGCAAACATACTGATAAACAGAATGGCTGCAATACACAAAATCCGGGGTAACCAATGAAATACCTTTACTGAAGTTTCCATGGCGTTAGTTTTTAGGTTACTTACAAATATACAGATTTTAATTTTCTCTCTTTTATTTTTTATGCTCTACCTGACTTTCAAACCAGGGATTTGGTTTAAATTTTTGCAGCTTTTCACCCAAGGTACTGTTTAGTAAACATTCTTGTGCAATTTGCGGTCAATACCAATCTTCGGGCTCCAGCCCTTATCCTTTTAAAAATTGGAAAGACACTTTCTTTGGCATTTACCCACTTATTCCCTTCAAAAAATAATTCAGCTTCAATGTATTCATATAGATAAAAATATCCTAACTCTTAATTGGACGGGCCAAAACCTTTCTCCACAAAACCCAAAGTATAAACTACGGCAAAGCTAATTCCTGTAGCTCCACAGCCAACTTGTTTTCCTTTTTTGAAACCGAGGTAACTACAAACCGTTGTCTGTTGACCGAAATCCCCCGGGTAAGTTTTTGATATGAATCTTTTTGGTAATCATCGCTCAGATAACTGACATTTTCAGGTTTTTCGCGGGCTTTGCTAATAATTTGTGCCATGATGGAATTTAAAAGTTCCTTCCAAAGTCCGTGGGATAAGATAACGGTGGGGATAGAATCCGTGGATGGAATCCCAGTGTAAATAAGTGAGTAAATGGGGATTTGCTGTATCGTATCGCCTATCTTCGAAACCACATCGGAACGTGTCCCCACTTCGGTGAATTGGTAAAAGGCTTTAATGGAATCGCTTTTCTGCGATGGTACCACCTGCATCTCATAAACCGACTCATATTCTCCGTGCACACTGCTTTCCGTTTCATTTTTATAGAGTTCGAGCAAAATCTTATCGGCTTGGTTCTTCTTCAGTTTTTTCGTGGGGACATATTTAATAAGTACCATGGTTTCATCATACGCGTTATAGTAGGTTTCAACAATAGAAAAAGTGCCCCCATCTTTGGGTATCTGAGCCGAGATACGGGAGAAATGTTCATATACAATACTGCTGGTATGTTCCAATTCGTTCAGAAAAAAATCGCAAAGTAATTGAGTAGTTGAAAGATGAAGTAGGTTTGCCAACACTTTTGCACGGAAAAGTGCCATTTCATAGGCTTGGGTGGTATCCATTCCGGGGTCAGAAACCCCTATGGCATAAATCTCATTCTGTGCAGCTACTGGGGGGTGTACCAACCAATCAGGAACCTGTTGGGGCCGGGTATATTGATACTTCCCTGAATGATTTTCCCGATGGGTATATTTTGTCTTTTGATCAAGTTCCTTATCAAAAACCTTTTTAAACTCTTTTTGCCCGAACTGCGCCGAAACATAAAACGCAGATGAGCTGATAAAAAACCATAAAACAAATCTTTTCATGTGCCTGTTATTAACGAACCGAAGATAGTAAAATTTACTATTTGGATGCGTTGGAGGTGTTCCTTTGTTTAAATTCTGGATTAAAGTTTCAAAAATCAACGTGAATAACATATTTGTAAAAACAACTTCAACTCAATATAATTTTTAAATTGCACCGTTTTTTTAACAAATAAATATATCTGAAATGAAAAGACTTTCATTGTTCCTAGTAGGAATATTAGTGTCGCTAACCTATTTGGTAAAAGCCGACGAGGGGATGTGGCTCCCCATTCTTATTGAACGAAACATGGCCACCATGACCGAAAAGGGATTGCAACTAACTGCCGAAGATATTTATAGTATCAATCATTCGAGTATTAAAGATGCCATTATAGCCCTCGACCATGGCAGTTGTACCGGGGAGTTAATCTCGGGTGAAGGCTTGGTGATAACAAACCACCACTGCGGCTATGGTGAGATTCAGTCGCACAGTTCTGTTGAACATGATTACCTAACCAATGGGTTCTGGGCCATGAGCAAAAAAGAGGAGTTGGCAAACCCGGGAAAAACCGCTTCATTTTTGATAAGGGTTGAAGAGGTTACCGAACGGATTATGAATGCCATTCCAGCAGGTGCCGACCAAGCCACCCGCAACCACATTGCCGATAGCATTTCACAACTAATTACCGATGAAGCTACCCACGGAACGCAATATGATGCCTCGGTAGAGGAAATGTTTGCCGGAAATTATTACTATCTTTTTGTATATGAAACCTTCCGCGATATCCGTTTGGTAGGTACTCCCCCAGAATCTATCGGAAAATTTGGTTCCGATACCGATAACTGGATGTGGCCCCGCCATACCGGCGATTTCAGCATGTTCCGCATCTATTGCGGCCCCGATGGTAAACCTGCCGACTACGCCGAAGCAAATGTCCCTTTTAAACCCAAACATTTTCTGCCTATTTCCTTAGATGGTTTTAAAAAAGATGACTTCGCCTTCATCATGGGTTATCCGGGAAATACTCAACGTTACATGACTTCGTTTGAACTAAAAAACGTGATTGATTTTGAAAACCCCAACCGGGTAAAAATCCGTGGCATCAAACAGGATATCTGGATGGAAGATATGGAAAAAAGCGACAAAGTACGGATTCAATATGCCTCTAAGTACGCGCGTTCTTCTAACTATTGGAAGTATTCTTTGGAACAAAACAAAGCGCTCAAAAGGCTGAACGTGTTGGAACAAAAAAAGACCCTTGAAGCTGAATTCTCAGCCTGGGTAAACCAAAACGAAGCCCGAAAAGCTAAATATGGAAAGGCCTTGTCGTTGATTGAAACATCAGAAAATGAGGTGGTTGAGATTCGTAATGCTCAGCAATACATGTATGAAACCATGATTGGAGGTGCCGAATCGTTTATTTTTGCATTCAGGGCAAGTGGCTTGATGATGGCACTTGCAACTCCCGATAGTGTAGATTTGATAAAAAAACAGACCATGGGCTATCAAAAACGGGCCATCGATTTTTATCAGGATTACAATGCGGCTACCGATTTAAAAGCTACCAAAGCATTAATCAAATTGTTCATAGCCGGTGTTCCTGCAAAATTCTATCCTGACTTTATTCCTAATGTGCTGAATAAAAAGTACAAAGGCGATGTGGATAAATTCGTGGACGATCTGTTCAAAAAATCAATGTTTGTTGACTCTACCAAACTGATAGCATTTTTAGCTAAACCCAATGCCAAAACCTTAGGAAAAGACCCAATTTTTATGACTGCCGGAAGTATCATTACTACCATGAATTCCTATTATGGAATGACCCAACAGTCGAATTTAAAATACCAAGAAGGCATGCGGTTGTTTGAAGGGGGTTTACTGGAGATGAACCCTGAAAAAGCCTATGCCCCCGATGCTAACTCAACCATGCGTTTAACCTATGGAACTGTTGGCGATTATGTTCCTGCCGATGCGGTTTATTACAACTATTTTACCACATTAGAGGGTGTGATGCAAAAGGAAGACCCCGATGTACGTGAATTCAATGTTCCAGCTAAATTGAAAGAGATTTACAAAAACAAAGATTACGGACGCTATGGCAACCCCGATGGTACCATGACCGTTTGTTTTACCACCAACAACGACATCACCGGGGGTAACTCTGGTAGCCCTGTAATCAATGGCAAAGGCCATTTGATGGGTCTGGCATTCGACGGAAACTCCGAGGCCATGAGTGGTGACATTGCTTTTGAAAACAACATGCAAAAGTGCATAAATGTAGATATCCGTTACGTGCTTCTGATTATTGACAAGTTTGCCGGTGCTCAAAACCTCATTGATGAAATGAACCTGGTTAAAACGGAACCGAAACCAGCTTTACCTATTGCAGAGCCCGTGATGAACTAACTTTTCTGTTTCAAATATTTCAAAAAAAAGGCTGCCTAAATGCAGCCTTTTTTTGTCAGATACTAGTGCATCCCATTTTAACGCTATCCATTCTTTTCAATCTAATGGATAAGACAGCCTAATTAACATAGAGCCAAAGATTTTATACGACTATGAATTTGGGATTATCGAGTTTATTGATTCGGAAAATCACTTAAATAAACAACAGTGGTAAGAACTCAACAGACCAAATAAAGATGAGGGGTTAATCCTCCACATTATCATATCTGTAAAAACAACCCTATTGATTCAGGTTCCGATTTGTTAAAGAAATTAAATTTTCCGATGTATTTTAAAATGCTTTTAACTGAAATTGTTAAATATTTCTTAAAACGAAATAATTGATATATCAATAATTGATATTTAAATTACATTTGCCGTACTTAAAACTAATAAAATATGAAAACAAGAATTTTAAATGTTGCAATGACGTGTTGTTTTGCCTCATTTCCGGCAGCTAGTTTATTTTCAGGTAATATCGAACCTCTGGTACGTATCCCATTTATCACAAATGGCTATCAAACGTATCTTGAATTACAAATAAATGGATCGGAAGAAAAGCTCTGTTTCGGTTTTGATACCGGCGCCGGGAGCACTGTATTGGATCAGGATTTTGTGATAAGCAATAATGTTGTTCTATCGGGTGAAAAAGAAGAAATGGCAACATCTACCAACGTGGTTCAGGCAGATATTTCAACCAATAATTCTATCTGCTTAAACGGATTTAACATCAAGGGTATTAAATTTTATATCGAAAACTTGTCCCATCTGAATACGGCTCCTGATGGAAAAAGAGTTGCCGGAATTATCGGTTCCGGGCTTATGAGAAATTATGTTACCTATATCAATCATGAAGAAAATTACATTGAACTATATCCCAAAGGGACCGAACTCTTCAATAACGCTGCTGAAATACCTTTTTTTTTATACGAAAATGAACTTCCTGTATTTTATGCTTCTATAAAAACGAAAACAGGAGAACTGCCAGCACGTTTAGTTTTTGATTCGGGGGCAAGTTTTACATCCAGCCTCAGTTCGAACTACATAAGCAAACATAAGCTCGTTGAACAACTCAAAGTAAAGGTAGAGGTCCCAGTAATTGGTGGTGCTTTGAGCAGTTCATCCATAAATTATTTATCGTCGTTGCAACAGTTGTCATTCGGCGATTTTACTTTTGATCATGTTCCGGTCAATTTTTCGACTTCGTCAACAGGTTCAATGGCCAACGATTCAATTGATGGCGTTATCGGTTTTGATCTCATTAAAAAGTTCAATGTTGTTTTGGATTACGAAGCCAAAAAAATGAGATTGATACCGAACAAACAGTATGATTCAGTATTGAATTTCAATTTAACGGGTCTTTCTTTCCGGACTCAAAACGATAAGGTTGTTGTTGCCGGGGTAATGGATTATTCACCTGCAAAAAGTGCCGGAATAAAAAAAGGCGATATTGTGATTTCAGTTGACAATAATCAATTTAAATCATCGGCTGAATTAAGGAATTACTTGAAAGGATCATATAAAACAATGGATTTTCTTATTGAAAGGGAAGGAAAACTGATAGACTTCAATGTTAAACCAAGTGATTTTTATTGAGTCCCCGTAAAAAATCCCGTTGCCTATAACATTATTATTTACCAATAGAATGCTAATGGGGTAAAGGCAAGAAATATATTGAACTTAAGGAACAATAATATGTACATTTGCCATTTTAAGATAATCATTTGTAAAATATGCCGGAAAAGGTAACAGGCGTAGTTTTTTATACCATCGAAAAAGCTATCAAGACATATCGTAAGTTTGCCCAGCATAGAATTGATAGGGCAGGGCTTGGTATTACCATCGACCAATGGCTTGTGCTTGACAGTTTAAAATGCAACGAAACAATATCGCAAAATAAATTGGCAGAACTGGTTTTCAAAGATGTTGCATCAGTAACCAGGATCATTGATCTTTTAGTTAAAAAAGGCCATTTGATTCGCTCAGAGCATCCCGATGATCGCAGAAGGTTCAATTTAAAAATTACGGATAGCGGGAAGGAAATAATTGAAAAAGTGAGTTCGATTGTTGATGAAAATAGACAGTTGGCACTAAGTGGTTTGGATGAGGCCTGTGTAACCCAGATTCAATCATCCTTGGATCAGATTATTTCCAATTGTCAATAGACCAAGTCTTTAGAAAAACCTGTAACGGTAAGTGAAATATAAAATAGTAAGAAATTGAATAGGTTGGCACGGCGCGGTTTCATACCTTAAAATGTACCTTATTTCCGCAAGTCACGGGGTGACTAATTGAATAACAATTGTTTGCCTTCTTTGTGTCAAATTGAGTCACCCCGTGACTTTCAACGGTTTACCAGATGACCTGCGGATTTTAGGTGTTAATAAAATTTGAAATGAATATCCCCAAAAAAGAAACCAAAAATCAGAATAAATAAGATGACATTAAACGAACTTTCAAACATCCGGCTATGTAACCAAAAGGTGGTTGGAACAGAATTTAAAACAGCAAAAGAAGTTGTTGGCTGGATGGGAGCCATGCAAGCGCAGGATTATCCCATGGCAAAACTGGCCGTTGGAGCCCGGATGTTAAATGCTACGGATGAAAAAATTGAATCGGCTTTTAATAACGGTGAAATTATCAGGACCCACATCATGCGCCCTACCTGGCATTTTGTGTCATCGGAAGATATCTATTGGATGCTTGAACTTACAGCACAGAAAATAAAATCTTCGTTGAAATCGAGGCACAAAGAGCTGGGGCTTACACAAGCGCTTCTTACACAAAGTAACTCCATTATTGAAAAAGCCCTGCAAAAAGGAATATTTCTTACCCGTGAGGAACTGGCAAGTGAATTTCATAAAGTCAAAATAAACGTCGCGGAAAATAGGTTGTCGCATCTTTTGCTTTGTGCCGAATTGGACGGGATAACATGCAGTGGCCCATTGAAGGGTAAAAAACAAACCTATGCCTTACTTCAGGATAGAGTCCCCTACACCAAACGGCTTACACGGGATGAATCGTTAACCGAACTGGCCAAACGTTATTTTACGAGCCATGGACCTGCTACATTACAGGATTTTACATGGTGGTCGGGGTTATCAGCTACAGAAGCTAAACTAGGGTTGGAATCGGTTAAGCCGCTTCTTATTTCTGAAACCATAGACTCCGAAAAATATTGGCTCGCGCAGTCATCGTTAAAACATGCATCCCACAATACCTCGGTTTATTTATTGCCGTCCTTTGACGAGTTCCTTATCAGTTACAAAGACCGAAGCGCCTCTCTTTCGTTGACCGATAACAAAAAAGCCGTATCCGATAATGGGATTTTCCGGCCAGTAATTGTTGCAAACGGTCAAGTATCGGGTTTATGGAAGCGTACCGTAATGAAAGATAGCGTGAGGGTTGAAACATCTTTTTTTCATCCACAACCCAAGATGGCAAAGGAACTGATTGAAAAAGCCGTGATGGCTTGGGTTTCTTTTTGGGAAATGCCCATAAAGATGGACTCTTTTGATGATTAAACAGAATCGTTACCAAATGTTATCAACAGATTAAAGCAGACACATAGTGAGGTTTGCAAGTCCATAAGTAATCGAAGGAACCTTTATACACTGGGATTCAAAAAAAGAGAATGAACAAAACATAAGAGTTTCACGGTTTATGATGCAGACTGGAAAAAAAGATACAACCAAAATTGGTTTTAGAGGACTGTTTCTTGTAAATTTATTTTCAAAATGAGTAGAAACTGAATGAAAAATTACACGGCGTATGCACACCACGAATTACACAGATACATTTATCGAAATTGCCGAAGATTGCCCGGTACAATTTGCCGAAATCCCACCACAAAAGGGCGATGAAAAAACAATTGCCACGCTCCAGTTCGAGATGATTTACAGTAACCCCTACAAGTTTACTTCAGACGATATTGTGTTCCAGGCATTTGCCATAAAAAACAAAATTGCACTATTTGAGCTTCGTACCAAACGCGAAGCATTCTTCTCAAAAGGGCAACCTTGCTTGCGCTCATCACCGCTTACAAAACGTTACGGCTGGGGTGTCCATTACAACAACGAAGGCAAAATTGCCATATTTGCTGCCGAATCGGACGAATACAAAAGGTTGGTAAAAGATAGTTCGCTGAAACATTTAAAAGCCATGCGCTCGAAGAAAAACCCGTAACCCGGGAGGTAGAATTAAAAATTGGAGCACTGATAATACGGATTCATTAATCGTAAGCGCAGATTGCCAATGAATTATGTAATAAGGAAGACCTGAACCCTAATTATCCATTGCCCATTACTAATTGTTGACTGCTTTTTTTTATCTAATATTGTTTTAGGAACTGTTTAATTAATAATCATTTGATATGAAGCAGATTGAAAAACTATCAGAAAACACTCATTACAGCGCAATAAACTTAGGAGACTTTAATGATTTAATGGATTACTCCCTGGTTCATCCTGTGAATAAAAAGCTGATTGAAGGGAAAGTATTCTTAAAAGATGTGACAAAATCAACGGGCACAGAAATTTCCTTCAATTCGCTTCCTCCGAGATCAGAGCAACCGTATTTTCATGTACACAGAAAAAACGAGGAAACTTATATAATTTTAAAAGGGGTCGGCTTTTTTCAAGTGGACAAAGACTGTTTTAGCATAAAAGAAGGTAGTGTAATACGTGTGGCTCCGCAAGGGAAACGAGGTATCTGCAATTCTTCTGATGGGTCAATGATATATATGGTAGTCCAGTCTAAAGAGAATTCGCTAGAAGAGCACACCACAGCTGATGGAGAAAGGCTTCCTATTGAACCTAAATGGAGATAAAAAGTTATATTTGTTTTCAGTGATATGCGAAGTGTAGTAACCCGTTTCAGCATTACTTGCAACTTGATAAGAAATCTCCCGCAAGACCTTCTGGCCATACTAGCATTGTAAGCTATTTAAAATGTTATAATTCAGTATATAACATTTTTTTAAAAATAAGTACAATTTAGTTTGTATAAATAATATCTTTGTAAATATATTCCTCGCGTAAACTTTAAATTTTTTTAATTATGAACTCCAATGATTTTTTCCAAGCAAGAGTAGAAAATACTCTTAGTCCAATGGACTTTATGCAAGTGAGCAAACAACAGCCTGACAAATTTCTTCTGGTAGATGTAAGAAATGCCCCTGCTCATTTAAAAAAGGTTAAAATTTCAAACGCTATCGAAATACCTCAAAATGAATTGGAAAACAGAATCTCCGAATTGCCAAAGGATAAAACAATAGTTGTCTATTGTTGGGATGTCTGGTGTAATTTAGCCGCAAAATCTGCAATAACCCTTTTAAAAAATGGATTTAGTGTTAAAGAACTGTCAGGCGGTATAGCTGCATGGCAAACAATGAAATTGCCTATTGCTGATTTGTAGAACCAGAAAAAGCGGTAAATTGGGTTCAATTTACCGCTTAAATTTATTGAACTATGAGCAAAGAAACTGAAAATATTTTTGGATTTGAACATCCTGACCTAAGCATTGGGCATTTATTAGTTAGACTATCGAATTTGCATCAGCGTAAAATAAATACTGAACTCTCAAAAATGGACTTGACTTATGCCCAGTTTGTTTTACTTTCAGGTATCTATTGGCTTTCAATGCAATATGACGAAGTGACGCAAATAATGCTAATAAATTTGACTAAATCTGATAAGTCAATGACATCAAATGTTTTAAAAACATTAATAGCAAAAAAACTAATTAACCGGAAGGAACATTCCAAAGACACCAGAGCAAAAGTTGTATCCATAACAAACGATGGCAAGAAGATTGTAAAGCAGGCTGTTTTACTTGTTGAGAAATTAGATTTAGGATTTTTTGTAACCGATGATTTTGAAGTAGATGAATTACGGGTGATGTTAACGCAACTCATTAAAAAGAATGAGTAATGGATATCAAAAAACGGAAATCCTTCATACCAACTATTTTTTGACCTATATATTTTAAGTTTCAACAAACGATAAATTGACTTATAATCAAGCCCGGAATTGCGGAATCAGGGTTTTTACAGGCTCAACAATATTGATTTACTTAACCAATAGATCGACATAAACCGAATAATAGAGATGGACGCCATAAGGGATAATTTCGTCAGGAAAATTATAATCGGCATTATGAAGTTTGGGGTGATCGGTGCCGGCACCAAGCCCGAAAATGGCACTTTTAAACCGCTGCGAAAACTGAGCAAAATCCTCCGCCCAGGGAAAAGGCTTTTCCATCTTTACCAGCTCATAGCCTAATTGTTCTGCATGCTCGCTCAAGAGCTTTACCAACGTAGGGTCATTCTGTGTGGAGGGATAAATATCGGTGATACTTATTTCGGACTGCAGGTGATGCAGTTCCGAAACATCCCGGATTGTATTTTGGGTATGTGCAATTAGCTTTATCATATCGGCATCGTCGAACGAACGCAGGGTAATCATAATCTCAGCATGACCGGGAGTTGTCCCAAAGCTTTTATCGCCCAACGATGCATGAACAATGGTGGTCAGCACAAAATCATTAAAAAGCTGTTTCTTTTCAGGGAGTTTGGTCAACTCTTCAATAATTTTTGCCATAGCCATTGCCGGGCTGATTCCCAGTTCCGGTTCGGCTGCATGTGAGGTTTTACCAGTAAGTTTCACCTTAATTCCTTGCGATGCAGCCGTAAAGGTCTGGTTCTTGACCAGGATACTTCCTTTTGGGAATCCGGGGATGTTGTGCAACGAAAAGCAATATTGAGGAAGGATGCGTTGAAAATTTGGGTCGTTTATTACGGCTATGGCCCCCTCGCCAGTCTCTTCGGCCGGTTGAAAAAGCAGTACTACTTTTCCTTTTGTAGGCCTGTTGTTACTTATAAGCTCTGCTAAACCAACCAGGATAGACATGTGACCATCGTGCCCACACTGGTGGCCAATACCATCGGCCCGCGAAGCATAATCAATACAATTTATCTCCCTTATCGGAAGGGCATCCATCTCGGCCCGAAACAAGATGCAAGGGCCTTCCGATTTTCCTTTGAAAACAAAGGCCACTCCATATCCACCCATGTTGTCAATGATTTCATCGGGCTGGTGTCTAATGATGGTGCGTTTGAGGGCTTCTGAAGTAAACTCTTCAGAGCCAGAAAGTTCAGGATTCTGATGTAACGATTGGCGGATATTTACTAAATGCTGTATGTCGATGTTCATTTAATTCAGGGCTTTTGAATTTTGTTTAAAAATATAATGCAAATTTGCACCGGTTAATTTTGGTAAAAATATAACAGAAATTTAGAATGGCCTTTAAAAAATTGATGGTGTATGGCATAGTTACGCTGGCTATGTTTTTTTGGAGCATGACTTATATTTGGTATAAGGTTGTGTTTGAGGCATTACTGCCTATTTCGGTCATGACATTCCGGTTGTTTTTTTCTTCTGTTTTTTTGTTTGTTTTCTCGTATCTGATTAAAAAACTGCAATTTCCATCACAAAAAGACTTTTACTGGCTACTAGTATTATCGCTTTTTCAGCCGTTTTTATATTTTCTGGCCGAGAGCTACGGGGTAAGCATGGTTTCTCCCACCATTGCGGCTGTAATCATTTCTACCATTCCCATGTTTACACCTTTTATGGCTTTTCTGTTTTATGGCCACCGGATTTCGGTTTTTAATGTATTCGGTATTCTTGTTTCATTTCTGGGAGTTTTGATGGTAGTTTTGGGAAGGGAACTGCATTTCGAGGGTTCTGTAACAGGAATTCTTCTGTTGGTGGGAGCCGTAGGCGCTGCATTGGGCTATTCCGTCATCATTGTAAAATTGGCCAATAAATACAGTTCTTTTACCATTATCAGTTGGCAGAACCTCTTTGGGGCATGTTGTTTTTTGCCCTTATTTTTTATTTTCGATTGGAACCATGTTTCCATCCAGGATATTGATCGGCGTATCTTGCTAAATCTTATTTATTTAGCATTTTTTGGTTCGTCGCTGGCCTATGTGTTTTTTACCTATGCCATTAAAAATATCGGCATCACCAAAGCGAGTTTATTTACCAATACCATCCCTGTTTTTACAGCGGCGTTTGCCTTTTTTATTTTTGGCGAAACCATTCCGGTTTTTAAAATAGTGGGTATCGGCGTACTGTTGGTAGGACTATTTATTGGTCAGTCGCGTTGGAATTTTAACGGAAATACGATTCGGTAATTCGGGTACAGTATGTTGTGGATATTTTTAGGACTCATTTCCTGCTTATTTTTGGGGTTTTACGATATTGCCAAGAAATATTCGCTGAAAGATAATGCCGTAATACCGGTGCTATTTTTTGCCTCGGCTACCGGAAGTGCTTTATTTCTACCATTTATTGTTGCATCACATTCTGGTTGGTTACCTGAACCGTCCCTGTTTTTTGTCCCCAACATCACTTGGCAGGTTCATGGCCTGATTTTGATGAAATCGTTACTAGTAGGAGCTTCATGGATATTTGCCTATTTTGCACTGCGGCAATTGCCTTTAACCATAGTCACACCCATTCGTGCCACAGGCCCCATCTGGACCTTATTGGGGGCACTAATTGTTTATCACGAAAGTTATAATTGGCAGCAATGGGTAGGCATTACCTTAGTCTTGTTTTTCTTTTACATGTTTTCGTTGGCTGGAAATAAAGAAGGCATCCGGTTTAAGAACAATCGGTGGATTTACTTTATTTTGATAGCTACCTTGTTAGGTTCAATCAGTACACTTTATGATAAATATTTAATTGCCCATTATCCCCGGATGGCTGTTCAGGCCTGGTTTTCGGTATATATGATTCCTGTGTTTTTTCCATTTCTTGCCTTTTTGTGGTTCCCGAAACGAAAAAATGGATTTACCTTTCAATGGCGGTGGTCTATCGTGATGATAGGGATACTGTTGACCATAGCCGATTTTGCTTATTTTTATGCACTTACCGATGATCGCGCCCTTATAACTATTTTATCAGTATTGCGCCGGACCAGTGTGGTCATTTCCTTTGTTGGCGGTGCTATTTTGTTCAAAGAGGGAAATATCAAACATAAAGCCTGGGCTTTGGCAGGTATTTTGGCCGGAGTTTTACTTGTGGTTTTCGGGAGTTAGTGCAAAATCTGCTTTGTAAATAACTATATTTTAGTCAATGGGTTAGGTTAAATGATTTTTAATTCAGTCAATCACAAAATATAGAAACTAAATTCCTTTTTTAAATATATGAATACCCGTCATTAGAATTAAATAAATCATAGTCAATATAGGTATAGCTTTAAATTAAAGCACAGGGTGTTTCAAAATGAGATAATGTTTTACTAAGAGGTTGTTTTGGAACCGGAAGTTTCTTATTTTTGATCTTAGGGCTGAATTTGTTCAATGGTAGTTTTAGTTAGAATGGGGTTTAGCAGGTTAAGTAAAAAATGAAAATTGGTATTCGTCTTGTTTTGTGCGGAGGTTTGAATCATGAATGAGGGTAAAAGATTAATTATGTATCAAAAAAGCTATCATCGGGTTGTTTTTTTCATCCTTATGTTACTTTATGGTTTGACAGGTTTATCCCCTTCAATTTTTGCACAAACGACCCTGGTAATAGAATCACTGCCCAATACAACTCCACAAGGCGATTCCATCTTTGTTTGCGGGACTTTCAACAATTGGGATGTTCATGATTTGAATTATCTGCTTCACAAACAGATCAATGGAAAATATGCCATTATTATTCCTAAGCAGCATACATATTTTGAATACAAATTCTCCAGAGGGAGCTGGGTAAAAGTTGAAACCAACAAGTTGAACGATTACATTAAAAACCGCGTTCATCAGGAACCGGATGCAAATCTGGTATATGTAACTGTAGCAAACTGGCAAGATCTGGGCGGGGGTAAAAAGTTTAATTACTTTGTGTTATGGTTTTTTGCCATGGCATTGTTGGGGTTCGTATTTCTGTTTTCTTTACTCAGGATAGAGAGGTCTGATAAAATGAGAGTCAAAATCTTTCTGGTTCTGAATACGTTTTTAATAGCCTCGTTGTTGGGTGCTGTATTGTATGAGCAGTCAAATCTTATTTGGCAGTCATATTTCAATATGGTTAGCCATGTGTTACTATTTGCCTGGGGTCCGGTTTTATATCTTTTTGTTTACATACACATCCATCAAAGTTGGCCTGCCAATTTCCGGTGGTATTTTATTCCCCTCATATTTGTAATTGTGCTACATGGTTTGCAGTTATTCAATGTTCCCTGGTTACAGTTTTATTCAAAAGAGATACACCCTTTATTCGATCTTGGAAATGTTGTGCTAATTATATTGGGATTGTCCTTTAATTTATGTTACTTTTTGGGAGGTTTAAGATTACTAAATCAGTCTGATGAAATCAATGTTCCGTTAGAAGTTTTTTTTCTCACATGGATATTGAGAGGTAGCTTCGGTGGTTTGGCTATTTTACTGGTCAATGGGGTTCTGTTGTTTTTGGGAATCCAATGGACTTTCATTCAAAATTACACGCTCTTTCTGGTTTACATGTCATGTACCATTGCGTTTGAGTTTTATTTTGTTTGGAAATATCCTGAATTATTGCGGGTAAAATCGGTCTCCTCGGGATTGTGGACTTTTGAGATAATTGAACGTATTGAAAAATTGATGTATCAGCAAAAGCCCTTTAAAAACCCGGAACTTACCGTAGCAGAACTATCAGTTTTACTGAATATTAAACCTCATGTGCTTTCAAAAATCCTAAACGAGTATTACAAAAAAAATTTCCGCGATTTTATTAATGAATATAGAGTGCAAGAGTTTATCAAAATGCTTTCGGATTCAACTTACCGTAATTATACCTTTCTGGCATTGGCTCATGAGGTTGGATTTAATTCCAAATCAACATTCAACCTGGCCTTTAAAAAATCAACCCAGCTTTCGCCACGTGAATATCTGAGTCAGAATGAATTATCGAGAACAAAACAAACGTCCTAAATTTAAAATCGGTCGAAGTTGTTGGTAAAAGTTCGGACGGATTTTAAAAATGAGTCGTTTTTTGATTCCAAACATCGGAACTTGCACCTGCTAAATCAAAAACAATATTAACTAAACTCGCTTTTATGAAAAATTTAAAACTACAAATGTTACTGGTTGCCTTGATCATGCTATCGTTTGCGTTTAAAGGTAAATGCCAGAATGATGTAATGATGCAAGCGTTTTACTGGAATGTGCCTACCGATGTGGTAAACAAAAACGGTACCTGGTACACCAATTTAACAGGCAAAATGACCGAATTAAAAACAGCAGGTTTTACCTCATTATGGTCGCCTCCTCCATCAAAAGGAAACTGGGGGATTGAGGACGTTGGCTATGGTATTTATGACCAATACGATTTAGGTTATTATAACCAAAAAGGATCAACTGAAACACGTTATGGAAGTAAAGCAGAACTAACAAGTTTCCTTAGTTCGGCACATTCAACCGCTAATGGGCCAAGGATTGATGTATTTGCCGATGTCGTTTTAAACCACACCTATGGTAATTTCTCCGATGCCAGTGGCATCCAGAACGAAGAACCAAATCCCGGGCTCAAAGCTTATGTGAGAACCGAAAAAGCGCTTTCGTACCAAACCAGCGATATTAAATGGGTTATACCCAACGCTGCTGCCGGCGACTATTATATCCAAATTAAAGGTTACAATGTTGACTGGGGATGGGTTGTTGGCGAAAGAGGTTATAATGTAAATGTGAACTGGTTAAGTTCGGCAGAAACAGATCCCGGACAATGGGAATATGAGCCGAACAACGGTGGCGGACAATACAACACGCTTACAAGCGGTGTTACCAAGCGCGCCCATGCCGATTATAGTGGCGATATTGACGAGTATAAAATTACTTTAACATCCACCAAAACCATTATAATTAAGCTAACAGCTATGAGGGAAAATGGTACAAACTGGGAATGGGCCGATCAACTGAGAGGGTACTATCCTGTCAATGTTTGGTATAATGGTTCCAATATAGCCCTTACTACTTTAGAGGCCCGCACACCTACCAAATCGACCTACCCAACCCATTTAGCCGGCGAAGGGACCTTCCAATGGGGCTGGGCCGATTATCATCCGGTAGATGCCAACGACTGGCTTGGCGGCGACGACGGCACCGACAATATTATCCCTAACCAACGGTGGTTTGGAAACGATTTCAACACCTACAGTTCTCAGGTTCAAACCCGCATGAATGATTGGGGAGTGTGGTTAACCAATACCATTGGTTTTGATGGTTACCGTTTGGATTTTGTTAGAGGATTCCAGATAGCTTATGTATCGAGTTGGATTAATAACCTGCCAAAAATCGGGGGAACAACTCAACGATGGATTGTTGGGGAATATTGGACAGAAAACAGGTCCCGTTTAAAACAATGGATAGATGGAAATGCAGCTCTTGGGTCAACTGTAAATGTGTTCGATTTCCCGTTAAGGGCTAAGCTTAAAGACCTATGTAATGGAACCCAAAGCTCATTTAACATGGCCTGGCTCAACCATTCAGGTATGGTTAGAGCAGATGATGGAAACGCGGTATCGGGTACCAGTGTATGTACTTTCCTCGATAACCATGATAATGCAAAGAATTCGGCCCAATGGGTTACCAAAGATTGGAAATTGGGCTATGCCTATATTTTAACACACGAAGGACGTCCATGTGTATTTTACAACCATTTCTATGGTGTGGCAGAGCAAGATTGGGAAAATGGCCATCCGGAAATTTCAGTAACTCCTCCTGCTGCTTTAAAATCGGATATAAAACAGTTGATGTTTGTGCGTAAGACATACTTAGGTGGAGGATTAGTAGTGTTATCTGAGGTTGGAAACCCCTATCCATCGGGAGATACCTACAATGTATATGTAGCCCGTAGAGCTGGCAACGGTACCAAAAGCGGGGCAATTGTAGTATTAAACAATAACGATACACAAACAAAAGGCCTTTGGATAAATACGTATGCAACTGGCTATGCAACATGGGCCGGGCAGGTATTAAAAAATGCCTTCACAGGTGCAACCGTAACAGTGCAGGCCGACGGGCGTGTTTGGGTTGAGGCTCCTGCTCGTGGCTATTCGGCTTATGTTTTATCATCCGAATATGTAACGATACCAGATGCTAACAAAAGCGGTTCAATAACAGGTGGCGATGTCCAGATTATTAAAGATGAGAATAACCTGTCAAAGAATGATGTAATAACCGAACTTGCCGTATCATTATATCCGAATCCGGCTAACGGTCGTGCAAATCTGGAAATTAATTTACCACAAACTTCTTTTGTTAGGATCGATTTAACCAATATAGCAGGGCAAACTGTGAAAACGGTTTACAATGACAATTTATCGGAAGGACATAATGTTCTGGAACTAGATCTGAATAATATGAAATCGGGGGTTTATTTCTGTACAAGTTCTGTAAATGGTAAGCTTAATGTTACAAAACTATTTGTAAAATAACGAGGAATAACTTTTAATCATTCTTCTTAAAAGAGCCTGTCTTGTAAGTATTACTGACAGGCTCTTTTTTTTGTTTGGAAGTAAAATCCGAGAAAAACTATCTGCAATATGTTGTTATCATACGTTCAGCCTGAGTAACATCCAGTTTTAAAGCTTGCTGCCAATCATCACAGGCACGGGGGTTATCACCCATTAAATGATACACATTTCCCCGGTTTAAGTAGGCAGGACCAAAATCGGGCCTGGCTTCAATTACCACATTGTATTTTCCGATAGCCTCGTTGTATAATTCCAACCGGGCAAGGGTGTTAGCTAAAAAATAGGCAATTTGGATGTTTCCGGGTTCTAAGCTTTCGAGTTTCTTATAAATAGTAGCAGCAAGCTGAAACTGTTGGGTTTGATAATAGACCGAGGCTAGTTCTGTCAATGCCGACCAATGGTCTGGGTGTTCCTCCAAAAAGGTAGTGAAACTTTGGGTACTTGCTTCCCAGTGCCCCAATTGTTTTTCGGCCAGGCCTTTTTGATAATAAATGTCAATAACCGGGCAGCCTAAGCTGATACTTTGGTTAAAATCACTTACTGCTTCTGAAAAATTACCCATTTTAGTCAGCAGAAACCCCCGGTGGTAATAATTCATGGCATTTTTAGGTTCAGAGGTAACAGCTGCCGAAAATTGCGATAAGGCCACATCGTTCTGTTGTGTTAAGTAATAACAAATACCCAGTTGAATGTACGATTGGTAAAAATTGGGAGCCAATTGTAACGTCTGTCGGTAATCCTGAATGGCATTTTGGTAGTCTTTTTTGTCCTGATGGGCTTTTCCCCGTTCAAAATAGGCTAGCGGAAGTTCAGGTTCTGTTGTTATAACCCGGCTCCAGATGGCAATCTCACTTTCCCAGTGTTTACTGTAGTTCCATGAGGCAAAACCAAGAACGGTTAAAAGTATTCCAAAAAAGGAATACAGGTAAATGGGTTTCAGTTTTTCCAGTTTGGGAATCACTAAGGAACCCAAAGCCAGTCCCAATCCAATGTATGGGACATAGGAATACCGGTCCGAAACCAAATCATTCCCGGTAGGGATTATTTTTATAACCAATACAGTTGATACTGCATAAAAAAGCATCCCGGCCAGGAAAAACCTGCCCTTACGGAATCGGTAAGTAAGTACAGCTAATAGTAATAACCACAACCAACCCAGATAATAGGGAAAGGCCATTTGTCCATCCATAATTCGGGGGTACAGGTGTTTGATACTTAACCCGACGGGTGCAAAAAGCTGGGTAACATACCAGGTAAAGGAATACACGGGCATGGTCACCAGTTGCCCCAGAGAGTAGCTATCGGCGATGGGCTGTATAAAGTCAATGGATTGCTGGGCTTTAATGTTGACGATTCCAAAAATTAATGAAAGCAGAAAATAGGGCCATTTGTTTATGATGGATTTCCAGTTGATCTTTCCACTCCTGATGTAATCAACAATAATTAGAACCAAAGGAAGAATTACCGCTGTGGCTTTTGATAACAATGAAAACAAAAAGAAAACAGTAGCGGTTGCCCACCAAAGTTTCTTCCCGGTTTCATGCCAATTTAAGTAACACAACAGCGAAAGCAGGAAAAAGAAGGTAAACAATACATCTTTCCGTTCCGAAACCCAGATAACCGATTCCATGTGCATGGGATGCAGGGCAAAAAGAAGTGCCGCAAAAAGGGCCACGTTTTTATTTGTTGGTAATCTGGTAACAAAAAAGAAAACCAACAGCACATTTATTAAATGCAGGATAAGGTTGTGCAACCGGAATCCCAAGGGATTGGTGCCAAACAATTGATAATCGGCAATAAACGAGAGGGTTGTAAGTGGGTGATACAACCCATACACAAACTCAGAAAAAACAGTCCCCATCTGATTTGGAAAATCAATAACCACAGGATTGTTAAGGATTAACCGACCGTCGTCGAGGTTAGGATAAAAAGGGAAACCCAGGCTTGGAGCGTAAATAGCAACAGTAACCCCTAGAATGGCCGCTAACCAGAGAAACGGCTTTTTTTGTATTGCATTTAGAAAAACCTTCATACCTAAGCGATATTATAAATTCCAAAGTTAAACGATTCACCAATTTTTAAGAATTTTTAATTGTTTTCTTGTCTCATTTGTTTTCAAAAGGTTTAAGTGTATTTTTATCACTATTAAAAAACAATTCTTAGTTTATTTAGAATGATGAAATATCTGTTTCTCTTTTTGGTTTTTGTCAATCCTTTAAACCTTTTACTGGCGCAGAACGAGCTTATTTCAAATGGTGCAGCTTACAAATATAAAATCGGTTCCTCGTCCATTTCATCGGATTGGAACCAACCCGGTTTTGATGATTCCGGTTGGCAGACAGGTTACGGAGGCATCGGTTATGGGGATAATGACGACCAGACAACAATTGAAGCTTGTACCAGCGTATATTTGCGTTTTACCTTTTCTATCAACGATACCGCAACTTTAAAAGAATTGAGCCTTTTCACCGATTTTGATGACGGATTCCGGGCGTATGTGAATGGTGGGCTGTTTGCCAGTGTAAACTTAGGCAGCCATGGCACCTCAACCACATGGGATCAGGTCACCGAACGACCGCACGAAGCAGAAATGTATCGCTGGGTGGAAGCCCGCGTTCCATGCTATTATATTGGGAAAGAATTTATTAAAGGTCATTTCAAAAATGGGCAGAATGTTTTAGCCATCGAAGTTCATAACGATGCAGTGAATGGCTCCGATCTCTCTTTTTTATGTGCCCTTTACGACATGACCGACTCTTGGTTTAACATGTATGACGAACGGTTTAGATATGTTCAGGATATTGATCTGGACTCAACCCCTTTACCCATCATCAAAATTGAAACCGATGAATACGGGTTTCGATACAAACACGTTCCTGTAATTGCTGACATGCAGGTAATTTTCGATTCTGCCCAGACCTACCAGAAACCGGAATTTCTACCGAACCACTACAACGGGCAAATACGCATCGAGATTAAGGGTGAATCTTCGTCCGATTATGCCAAACGTTCGTATAAATTAGAAACCCAAAACACCGATGGAACCAACTTAAATATCCCTCTTTTAGGGATGCCCGCCGGCAACGATTGGATACTGATGGGACCTTATCAGGATAAAAGCCAGATACGGAATGCCTTTGTGTTCGATTTGGGACGGAAACAAGGACATTACGAACCCAGATACCATTTCTGTGAACTGATTCTAAACGGCCAGAATCAAGGGCTGTACATGCTTACTGAAAAAATCAGACGCGACAAATACCGCGTGGATATTTCCAAACTGGAGCCTACCGAACTTTCCGGCGACGGTTTAACCGGTGGCTATATTTTTAAGTACGATAAAGGCGCCTCGGGCATTCAGTTGGTTTACCCCGATGCCGATGAAATACCTTATGCGCAGGGCAATTACATCCATAGTTTTGTCGATGAATTTTACAGCGGATTGCAAACCAATCATGGACTCGATCATCAAACAGGATACCGGAAATATGTTTCGCACAAGTCGTTGATAGATTATATTCTGGTGAACGAGATGACCAAAAATGCTGATTCCTATCTGTACAGCACTTATTTGTATAAAGACAAAGATTCCGAAGACGGCCGTATCCATTATGGCCCGCTATGGGATTATGATTTGGGGTTTGGAAACACCATGTTTCAGGAAGGGAATTTAACCCATAAATGGCAGTTTGATTATAACAAAACCTTGAAAATAACACGTATGCTGCAAGATACGGCTTTGGTCAGAATTTTGAATGAGCGTTGGAGAACCTTGCGGGCCGGTGAATTTTCCAATACAAGGGTACTATTTACCATCGATTCGATGGTAGCCTCCATGAAAACTTCCATTGAACGGAACAACCAGGTTTGGCCGGTTATAGACAAGTACCTATTTAATCCGGCGTATATACCCAATAATTACGAGGAAGAAATTGCCATCATGAAAAACTGGTTAACCACCCGCCTGGCTTGGATGGATTCAAACTTACCGAAAATAAGTTATCCGGTAACAGTGTATCAAGGAATTGAAGTATTGGCCAGCACACAAAACGGGGTTTCCGTTTTCCCGAATCCATTTGACACCGAAACCACCATCCAATTTGAAGTATTGCAGCCAGCAACGGTTACCATCGAACTCATGGATAGTAAGGGTTCTGTGGTTTTTAGGCATCAACCTTCGCAGGTCAGTGTAGGAATTAACGACTACCGGTGGAATGGGGTGGATGCCCAAAACCGGGCATTACCTTCGGGGTTATATGTATTAAGGATTACTAGCGGCGGTTCCAAACCGGTGTGGCAGAAATTGGTGAAACTTTAAGTTTTTTGCTGCTAGTTGCTTGTTAACGGTATTATTATCTAGTATCTAGTTTCCCCCACCGGATGCTCCTGCTTCCATTTGCATTAACTGAAATCCGCACCTTCACGATATGTTCGGGCAAAAGCTCTTCCACCAATTCGGGCCATTCGATAAAGCAATACTGATCGGAATAAAAATAATCCTCGTAGCCCAGATTATAAACCTCTTCCAGGTTTTTAATCCGGTAAAAATCAAAATGGAAAACTTTTAAGCTGTGTGCGGTTTGGTATTCATTAATTATGGCAAAGGTAGGGCTGGTTACCATATCGGTCACTTGCAGTTGGTTGCAAAGGGCTTTGATAAAAGTTGTTTTTCCGGCACCCATCTCCCCATAAAAAGCAAAATGGCGATGGTTGGGTAAGGATTCAAAAAATTGTGCGGCTACTCTGTCCAAATCATTCAATTGCTTTAAGATAATTTCATTCATTTTTCCAACTTTTTGCCACAAATATAAGGAATCCTTGTTCAGCCTTTCGATATTTTTAGTTGATTTGTACTCAATGAGCAGCGACGACAAACATATTGAAAAACTTAGGGAAAAAGCCTCACTGTTGCCCGATAATCCCGGCGTGTATCAGTATTTTGATACGTCGGGCGAAATTATTTATGTGGGTAAAGCCAAGAACCTGAAAAAGCGGGTGTCGTCTTATTTTACCAAATTTCACGACAGTGCCAAAACCCGCGTGCTGGTAAAAAAAATTGCCGAAATCAGGCACATCGTCGTCGATTCGGAGCAGGATGCTTTGTTGCTCGAAAACAACCTGATAAAAAAATACCAGCCCCGTTACAATGCACTATTGAAAGACGATAAAACCTTTCCCTGGATTTGCATCAAAAATGAACCTTTCCCGAGGGTTTTTTCAACCCGGAATTTTATCCGCGACGGTTCCACCTATTTTGGCCCTTATACCTCGGGCCGAACGCTAAAAGTGATGCTCGATTTTATCAAACAGCTTTATCCGTTGCGCACCTGCACCTTGAACCTGGCTCCGGCACAAATTGCCAAAGCCAAATATAAAGTTTGCCTGGAACACCATATTGGAAACTGCTTAGGCCCATGTGTGGGCGAACAGACCGAGGATGACTATCAACAAAGCATTCAGGATATAAAAGATATTTTAAAGGGAAACATCGGTCAGGTTATCAAATTGCTGAAGGATAGGATGGTACTTTTGAGTAGCCAATACAGATTTGAAGAGGCTCAAAAACTGAAAGAGAAATTGCAGCATCTGGAAAATTACCAGGCCAAATCTACCATCGTTAGTCCATCTATTCATAATGTCGATGTATTCTCATTTGTGGAAGACGAAGGCAGTGCCTATGTGAACTTTTTGAAAGTAGTAAACGGGGCCATCATCCAAGTGCACACGTTGGAGATGAAAAAGCGGACCGACGAAGATAAGGAATCGTTGCTTTTGACAGCCATTACCGAAATCAGGCAGCGGTTGATGAGTAATTCGCGCGAGATTCTGGTTCCTTTTGATCTCGATTTTTCGTTCGAAGATGCCACCTTTTCAGTTCCGCAGCGGGGTGACAAAAAGAAATTGCTCGATTTGAGCATGCGCAATGCTTTTTATTACCGACAGGAAAAGATGAAAGAGGAGATGAACCGGAGCCCGCAGAAACGTGTGGATAGGGTGATGGAAACCATGAAGAACGATCTGCGGTTGAAAGAATTCCCGGTTCATATCGAAGGGTTCGATAACTCGAACATTCAGGGGACCAACCCGGTGGCCTCGTGTGTGGTTTTTAAAAACGGGAAACCCAGCAAACGCGATTACCGCCATTTCAATATTAAAACAGTGGAAGGTCCCAACGATTTTGCCTCCATGGAAGAAATTATTTACCGCCGTTTTCACCGCCAGTTGGAGGAAAAACAGCCCTTACCCCAACTGATTGTGATTGATGGTGGAAAAGGTCAACTGGGTGCCGCCATTAATAGCCTCGAAAAGCTTGATTTGATTGGCAAGGTAGCTGTAATTGGTATTGCCAAACGGCTGGAAGAAATATATTTCCCCGGAGATTCGGTTCCCATTTATCTGGACAAAAACAGCGAAACCCTAAAAATTATTCAGCATATCCGTAACGAGTCGCACCGCTTTGGGATTACTTTCCACCGCCAAAAACGCTCGAAGGACTTTATCACATCCGAACTTGATCAAATTGGGGGTATTGGTCCCAAAACTATCGAACAATTGTTGACCCATTTTAAAAGTACCGATGGCGTTAAAAAAGCTACTGTTGAAGAATTGGAAAGCCTGTTGGGCAAGGCCAAAACAGCTTTAGTTTGGAAGTATTACCATTAAAATACAAACATCACCGATGATTTGAATCAAAACATGATTCAAGTTGATATTTTTTAGATAAGCAACAGAATGTTTGCTAAATACCTGGGTTGAATCATTTCAATTATAAATAATGACGAAGTCATTGCAAATGATTGATAATTATTAATTTTGACCTGCAAACGAAAAGAGTCAATTGTTATGCCCGAGATACATGTAAAGAGTTTGATTGTAGAATCAGCCGCTAATTTCTTTTCAAAGTTTGGTTTTAATAAAACCACGATGGATGAGATAGCCAGACACATCCATAAAGCAAAAGGGGTACTCTATTATTATTTTAAAAGTAAGGAGGAGCTATTTAATGAAGTGCTGAAGCAGGAGTTAGGAAAGGTTAAAATTGAACTGAGCCAAATTACAAGCGGTGATTCGGACTCTTTGCTAATGCTCAACGAATACTTACTGACCAGGTTACGGTTATTATATAAGTCATTAAACTACCACGAAACCCTCAAAGCAGATTTTTTTGAAAAATATCATTTTGTGAATGATGTGAGGGTTGATTTTGTTGACTTTGAACGCTCTCAGATTTCAATTATTCTGAGCAAAGGTAAGGCAGAAGGTTATTTTGATTTTAAAGACTTGAATTCCGCCGTAAATGTCATGGTCATGGTCATGAGCAGCATTGATATTCCTTTATTTCTTCAAAATAAGTATCCTGAGTACGAAAGTACCATTATGGAACTCTCATCAATGCTGGTGAATAGTTTAAGACCCCCAATGAAATAGGCAGGTGGCTGTTTGTAATTAAGTATAACTAAAAGATATTTAGATAATAAGCTATATCTTTTCCCATTTTCAACATTATTTGCAGCATCAAATAATTCAACGGCATATTAAAATAGCGAAAAACTGACCAATAAACTAAAATAGTCAAAATTATTTTTATCTTTGTACTGACCAAAAAACATATTTGGTCAATATTTTTGATTAATAAAGCTTTCTATTTATTATCTAATATCCGCAACTGAAATAGAGAACAGAAATAAAATGAAACAATTAGTCGCGGTGCGGCTTCGCTAAAAAAGTGACGTGAAATTATTGCAAAACACTCATTTTCAAAATAATCACACTGCGACTTGTGGGTATAAGGTATTACCCCCTTAAAAAAACAAACGATGGAAACTGTTTATGGTTATGTTCTGACTAAAGCACTGGGATGGAAAATCGGTCGCGAATTTCCTGATATTAAAAAGAGTATCATCATTTTTGCACCACACACATCTTACTTCGATTCGGTATATGGCAAATTATTTATAAATGAGATTGGAATAAAGCATGCGTTTCTATCAAAAAAGGAATTGTTCTTTTTCCCCATGAATGTAATAATGAAATGGTATGGATCCATCCCGGTTCGTGGGGTAAAAGGTGAAAATGCTATCTTCAAGGTGTCAAAAATGCTTGAGGAATCAGAATCGTTACATATCGTTTTATCGCCAGAAGGTACTTTGGCAAAAGTTTCTAAATGGAACAAGGGTTTTTATTATATGGCTGTAAAAGCTAATGTCCCAATCATTGTGGGTTATCTCGATTATCAAAAGAAAGAGATTGGAGTGAAAGGAGTTATTTATAATCTTGAAAGTTTGGAAGATGTAATGAGCCAGATAAGTGTTATGTATAAAGATGTTACCGCAAAGTATCCTGAAAATTTCTCACTGGAATTAATGAATTAAAAAAAATGAAACCTTCAGTATCGTTAGTGCTTTCCAGTGGTGGTGCAAGAGGAATTGCCCACATAGGGGTTATTGAAGAATCGGAACGGCAGGGATTTGAAATAAAATCAATAGCTGGATCGTCGATGGGTGCCTTGGTAGGTGGAATATATGCATCAGGGAATCTTAAAATTTACAGGGATTAGATGTGCAGGCTTGATAAAAAGTCCGTTTTTAATTTGGCTGACTTTACTTTAAGCACCAATGGGATCATAAAGGGAGACAAAATAATTAACGAATTAAAGAAAATAGTTCCCGATATGAATATTGAAGATTTGCCTATCTCATACACAGCAGTTGCTGCCGACATTAAAAATAAAAAAGAAGTTGTTTTTGAAAAAGGGAGCCTTTATGAAGCCGTTCGTGCGTCAATATCAATCCCGGGTGTTTTTAAGCCTTATAAGTTGGATGAGATGGTTTTGATTGATGGAGGAGTCGTAAATCCATTACCCATTAATCGGGTAAAAAGAACCCCGAGTGATCTATTGATTGCTGTAGATGTAAGTGCTTCATTAAAGCCAGAATCAAAACCACTTAAGCATGAATCCTTGAAGCAAAATGAAAACAAGAGGAACATCCCCGCATTGCTAAGTAAAAATTGGATGAATTCATATGGGGAACTTTTCAATTATTATACACTTTTTGCACAATCAAGCAGTATGATGTTACAACAGATGTCAGCAATGTCAGTAAAAATGAATCAGCCCGACATCTTAATAAAAATGCCGATGAACCCTTATGGTGCTTTTCATTATTATAAATCGGAAGAAATCATTAGATTAGGAGCAATGGCTGCCCAAAGAGAGCTTTCAGGTTTTGATAAGGTAAAAGCACAAATACTGTCTTCCTAATTAACGTAAGTTTTGCCTTGGCCTTAAGCAGCCAACATTAGGCCATTATCAAATAGGCACTGCCTAATTTCGGAGTATCCGTTTTTGACAGAAGGTTTCACGCCGAGGAATGAATATGCGGCCAACCCAGCTAAAATGCTGACAAAGGCATTGGCAGGGCTCCTGTGCCTTGAATGCTCTATGTTGCAGATATTTTTCAGGATGCCGATAACGGACTCGATCACACCCCGCTTTTTAAGCATCAGTTTGTCATTTGTGTGCATTAACCTGTTCTTCATATTCTTTTTAACTTTTGTTACCAGTAAAAGCCCCTGTCCAAGGAGGGCATCCTGGAGCCTGTCGCTGATGTAGCCTTTGTCCCCGAATATTTTACGGCACAGACCTTTGCAGAGCCTGACCCCAAAATCAAAATCATTGTCGGCCACATTGCCCGGTGTAGCGGGGTTGCATGGCTCCGTCTTTGTCGGACCGATGGAAAAAACTGCCAGAGGGTGCTGCACTTTAAAAAAACCGAAACCCGCTTTGGGTATAGCCACTGTTGTGCCGTCGTGCATTTTTATTCTATATCAAGTGTTATCTTTATGTTTTCTCTGACTTTATCAATCAAGTCAGACGCCAAATTATCAACTTTTTTAATCAACCGTTTGTTGTCAATTGCACGAATCCGGTCAATCATTATATCGCAGTTTTCATGCATATTAGCCATTCCTTTTTTTAAATGAACTCTTAAAATGTCAGCATCATTCACAACCTTAGCCGTAATCGGACAAATGATCGTTGAAGGATGCGGTAACTTATTTAACAAATCAGTCTGAATCACTAATACTGGTCGCGTTTTACCGGTTTCAGTTCCAATTTGGGGGTTTAAATCTGCAATCCAGATTTCGTATTGCTTAATCGACATAATCAATCCTCTCGAAATCTTTTAGTACACTTAACGAATCCTTTTTAACTAAATCTGAATCACTTTTAAGCCTTTTCTCAAGAATCTGTCGTTTTTGAATAGGGTTTAGTTGGCATGTGTCGTTTCTTTTTTGGTCGATTCAATTAGATTATTTCAACAACTGTTATCAAGATTAATCCTTTTTGCTACCATGCAAATTTTATATAACCGGAAAAATGGAGAAAAATCCTTCTCCATGTGCCATTACGGTAATGGAAAGAATTAAACCGGTGGTTTCGATGAATGGAAAATCAGTTAAAATTAGTGCTCTGTAAAAATGAGAAGGCAACCGGAGAACTAAAAAACCAGAAACAATTCCTACTGCATTTTATTACGTTTCATTAATTGATACCTTTGCGGCAAAATTTTAAAGATGCCGATGAGTCGAAATGTCCGCAATGCCTTGTATGGGTTGTTTTTAGTGTTATTAATAATTCTACTGGTGGTGCTGGGCCGGAACTGGGTGTTGCAGGCAACCATCAAAAAGGCACAGCAGAAGTTTCAGGGCATGAATCAAATGGAACTTTCTATCAACGGTGCCCGTTTTGTAGGTCTCGCGCAAATACATATCAACCAAATCCTCCTTTCAAACCCACAAACCGATACTTTGGTGCAAATAGATTCATTGCTCCTACAACTCAAAATCTGGGAACTATTTAAGGGAACCATCCGGTTAAAAGACCTTGAGGCAAAACACCTGACCCTAAATTATCGCGAGTTGGCTACAACTGCCGAAGGACCTTCGAACAACCGTCTGGCAGCAAAGGTTTCCCAGGAGGAACCCCTGAATTATTCGCGCATTCTCAACCGGGTTTTAAAAACCTCCTTTTCCATGATTCCAAACCGGATGCAACTTGCAAATATCCAGGTAAATTACATCACTCCGGAGCACAGGATGGTAATGGAATGCCCCCAATGGGAGCTCAAAAACCATCAAATGGAGGGCCGATTTTCAATATCTAAAAATGGTGTGACTTTACCTGAGTTTGCCCTTTCGGGGACTTTAGATGGTTCCCGGAAATTCATAGAGCTCCGTTGTTCCAAAATGCAGGATTCATCGGCAATAGTTCCCATTTTTGAGCCAGGATTGGGACTGGGAATGCAATTCGATACGTTGCAGTTTAAAATACAGGTAGCGGCCAGTTCTGCAAACGAGGTAACCTGTTCCGGTCTGTTTGGGATTTCGGGTCTTACGTTGACCCATCCGAAACTGTCACAGGAACCGGTAGGCTTTCGCGGGGGAAGTTTCCGATTTCAGGCAACCGTTAAAAACCATTCGGTGGAGTTCGACAGCACATCGGTGGTTACTTTCAACAAACTTGTATTTTCGCCCTACCTGCACTACCAGAACCAACCAAGGCCGCGCCTGGAGGTAAAAATACTTCCTTTCGGGATACAAGCCGGGGACTTATTATCCTCCCTGCCCGACGGGCTTTTTACCAGTTTCCGTGGTATGGAAATCAATGGAGCTTTAAAATACAATGCCCAGATTAATATCCCATTGGATGATCCGGATAGCCTACGGGCAGTCTCCGAAGTAACAAACCGGGGAATAGCTATTCAAAGGTTTGGTACTGCCAGCCTAACTCAACTGAACGATACTTTTACTTATCAGGTGTATAAAGATGGAAGGAACACCCGGTCAATTTTTGTGGGTCCCGGGAATCCATGTTTTGTTGGTTTGGATCAGGTATCACCCTATCTGAAAAATGCGGTCATCACTTCCGAAGATGGCGGTTTTTTTTATCACAAAGGGTTCGATCAGGAAGCTATTAAACATGCCATTGCCGACAACCTGAAAAAAGGCCGCTTTGCCAGGGGCGGAAGCACCATTACCATGCAGCTGGTGAAAAATGTGTTTCTGACCCAACAAAAAACCATATCGCGGAAAATGGAGGAATGGATGATGGTTTGGTTAATTGAAAACCTGAACCTGACCACCAAAGAACGTATGTTCGAAGTGTATCTGAACGTGATTGAATGGGGGCCAAACATATACGGTATCTGCGAGGCATCGGAATTTTACTTCGATAAAAGCCCCATGGAACTGACATTGAATGAAAGCATCTTCCTGGCATCCATCATCCCATCGCCTACACGGTATAAATACACCTTCGATAAAGAGGGGAATATCCGGGATTTTTATTTCGCCTTTCACAGGTTTCTGATTGAGACCATGCTGAAGCGGGAGCAAATCACCTCCGAAGACACCTTGAACCTGTTACCCGATTTTGAACTGAAAGGATTAGCCCGCGAGTTTGTTTCTCAAACAGACTCCACCCCTACCGATTCCACCCTCAGGGAAGAACCGTTGGAGTTAGATTAAGAAACGCTAACATTAAAGCCTGAATTATTCTTTACACCTGGTGTCAAGTCTAACATGCGTTTGCATCAATTACCCGGTTTTTTATAATTTACCTGACACTAGTCCCATTGCAGAAACTATTTTATTCCCGATAAAAAACATACGCTGAAATGGGAGCCAGTTTAAAATCTCCCTTAAAGCTTTTATCCTCTGGTTGATAGCCTTTTTCTATGTCAAGGCCCAAATGCCATTCATCGTCGCCCAATTCAAACGGAATTATTGTTTTATTGGCATTAAAAATCACCAAAATTTCCTTCCAGCTATCTCCGTTGGCATTTCCTGAGAGCGTGTAACCCACCACCAAACCGGGTTCCAAATCCATAAACTCCAGATGCGAAGCAATCATCTCAGCTGTGGGCATTTTAAAAGCAGGATGTGCTTTCCTCATGGCAATCAACCCTTTGTAATATTCAACCACACCGGAATTCTTTTCTTTCAGGCTCCAGTCTATCCAGTTAATCGAATCGGGCGATTCAAACGAATTTTCAACCAGGCGTTTGGTGCGTAAAAATTCTTCGCCGGCATGCAAAAATGGGACTCCCTGTGAGGTAAACACGATAGTGTTGGCCAGTTTATCCATCCGTATCCGTTCACTTTCTGTGCTTTCCGGGGATGAAATCGCCAACTTGTCCCAAAGGGTATTGTTATCGTGACACGATACATAATTGATGGTTTGCGCAGGTGCTTTCGACCATGCCGTATCAGAATAATTCACCATTTTGTAATCCACCTGAGGATGTTGCGTGGCTGCCACAATACCAAACTTGACCGATTCCTCCATATTGGGTTCCCCACTGACAAATCCTTTGGTTTTCAAATTATTCCAATGGCCTTTGATCCCGTCACGGAATTCGTCGCTGAAAGCAGCCACACCATAAATCTTTGGCATATTTTGTTTGATAGCCCTATTTTCAACGGGCAACGGGCTATCTCCTGCGGTCCAGCCCTCGCCGTAGATAAAAAGGGACGAATCGTAGTCGTGGAGCGATTCCGCCAGCAAGTTCATGGTATTAATATCGTGGATACCCATCAAATCGAAGCGAAACCCGTCTAAATGGTATTCAAAAGCCCAATACAATACAGATTCTATCATGTATTTCCGCATCATGAACCGTTCGGAAGCTGTTTCATTTCCGCATCCCGAGGCATTGCTCAACGAACCATCGGCATTGTGGCGGAAATAATAACCCGGAACGGTCTGCTCAAAACTTTGCTCATTGATATTTCCCACATGGTTGTAAACCACATCGAGCACCACACGGATTCCCGCCTGATGCAAAGCCATCACCATTTGTTTAAATTCCTGGATGCGCACATTGCCATTATAAGGATCAGTGGCATAAGAACCTTCAGGGACATTGTAGTTTTGTGGGTCGTATCCCCAGTTGTATCGGGGTTTATCCAGTTGTGATTCATCAATAGAGCGGTAATCGAAAGCAGGCAACAAATGTACATGGGTAACTCCCATTTCTTTCAGGTGGTCAATTCCTGTGGCCATTCCATTAAGTGTTTTGGTTCCCTGTTCGGTCATGGCCAGGAATTTACCTTTGTGCTGCATGCCACTGTTGGCATGTATGGAAAAATCGCGTACATGGAGCTCGTATAAAACCACATCGCTGGGTGCTGCCAAAGCCGGTTTTACATCCTGTTGCCAACCTTCAGGATTAGTAGCTTCCAAATCAATGATCATTGCCCGTTTCCCATTTACACCCACAGCAGTAGCGTAGGGTCCGGGAACTTCGGCCAACCATTTTCCGTCAACCTGCACCTGAAAGGTAAAATAGGTTCCATTCAAATCCCCTTTTTCAGTGGCGTCCCAAACTCCCTGTTTGCCTTTCGATAATTCGATGGTTTTGAGGGCATCGCCACCCACACCTTGTTCATACAAACGGACGGCCACTTTCTGGGCTGTAGGTGCCCAAAGCTTAAAAACGGTCTGTTCCTTGGTATAGTTGGTACCTAAATCAAAGCCTTCATAAACCGGATAGGTAGAAGGGTCTTTGGAATCGAAGTGGGTTTGATTGCAGGCCATCGCGGTAAACAAAGTTAGTATGGTCATTCCGGCAAATTGGTGGATCTTCATGTGTATTCTATTTTATCTAATAATGCTATTAATGCAACTTAGTCCCAATCAAATGGATGAATTCTTCGCGGGTAGAAGGGTTGTTCAGAAACACGCCGGTAAATGCTGAGGTAGTAGTTACCGATTCTTGTTTCTCGATGCCCCGCATCTGCATGCACATGTGGGCTGCCTCAATTACCACGGCCACTCCTTTAGGTTTCAGGGTGTCCTGGATGCAATCTTTGATTTGGTTGGTCAACCGTTCCTGAACCTGCAACCGACGGGCAAAAACTTCAACCACACGGGCAACCTTGCTCAACCCGGTAATGTAACCGTCGGGGATGTAAGCCACATGGGCTTTCCCAAAAAATGGAAGCATGTGGTGCTCGCACATGGAATACACTTCAATATCTTTTACCAAAACCATTTGGCTGTAATCTTCTTTAAACATGGCCGATTTAAGTATTTCCTCAGGTTTGGCCGAATAACCATGCGTAAGAAATTGCAATGCCTTTGCCACCCGGACAGGGGTTCTGGCCAGACCTTCACGGTCCACGTTTTCGCCAAGTGCGTCTAACACCTGTTCGTAAAGCAGGGTGAGTTTTTTCGTGCGTTCTTCGTTGTAATGGTCAATACGTAAGTAACCAAAATCGTCGTCCGGATCTATCAATCCATTGGTAATTGTTTTCATTCCATTCAATCTCCGTAATATTCAGCAAAATTATTCTCGGTTTCAACCAACTTGATCTTAGAAAGCCGGGCCGGGGTTTTATCCAATTCCACTTGCAATTCTTTCCAAATGGCAACAATAATGTTTTCGGTGCTTACAATGGTATTTTGAAGGAAATCAACTTCAACATTCAAATTGCGATGATCGAGTTTGTCGATAACTTTGGTTTTAATAATCTGGCTTAAATCTTTTAAGTTAATAACCACACCTGTTTCAGGGTCAACCTCACCCTTAACGGTCACAAACAGATCGTAATTATGCCCATGCCAATTGGGGTTGGCACATTTACCATACAACTCGTTATTTTCCTCATCGGTAAGCTTGGGATTAAATAAACGGTGTGCACTATTAAATCTTTCTCTGCGTGTAAGATAAACCATAATCCGATATCAATCTGTTTTTGCAAATATAGAATAAAGATATTCAATGAAAGATTATCTTTGCAAAAATTCAAAAACAATGATTGTAGTTACAGGTGCCGCAGGATTTATCGGGAGCTGCTTGATCAGCAAACTTAATAGCGAAGGATTTAAAGATATTGTTTTGGTTGACGACTTTTCCGATGCTGAAAAAAACAAAAACTTTAAAGGTAAAACCTTTACTCTTAAAATTGACCGTGAAACTTTCATTCCATGGATAGATGCCAACCACCGGTTTATTCAGTTTGTGTTTCATATGGGAGCCCGCTCTGCAACAACAGGTTTCCCTAAAGAGGTATATGACCACCTGAACCTTGACTATTCAAAACAGGTGTGGCTCAAATGTGTGGAATATGGGTTGCCATTGGTTTACGCCTCTTCGGCAGCCACCTATGGTTTGGGTGAATTTGGATACAACGATGCACATCATGTAGTGGAGAAACTGCATCCCCTGAATTTATATGGCGAATCGAAAAACGATTTCGACAAGTGGGCTTTGCAACAAAACGAAAAACCATTCTTTTGGACCGGGCTCAAGTTTTTCAACGTGTATGGCCCCAACGAATATCATAAAGGGAGGATGGCTTCCGTAATTTTACATGCCTTTAACCAAATAAAAGCCACCGGAAAAATGCGCCTGTTCAAGTCGCACCGCCCCGATTTCCCCGATGGCGGCCAAACCCGTGACTTTGTGTATGTTAAAGATCTGTCGGAGGTGATGCTGTTTTTAATGAATCACCGTAAAGATTCCGGTTTGTATAATGTAGGAACCGGTTTGGGACGAACTTTCCTTGATTTAACCCGGAATACATTTAGTTCTATGGGGGTTGCCGAAAATATTGAATTTATTGATACCCCTGTGGACATCCGCGATAAATATCAGTATTTTACGGAGGCCAACATGCAAAAATTGCACTCCATTGGGTACCATAAACCCTTTTACAGCCTTGAAGAGGGTGTGGCTGATTATGTAAAAAACTACCTTGTACCTGATAAATATTTATAGAGATTTTTGAACTTGTTGTTCTTTTCTTTTTATAAATTCATTCTCCACCTGATTATTAGAAAAATAACAAATATTAAAACAGACTATTGGCAAAATCAACTGCTGCTTTTCAGATTCATAAAAAAAGATGCTATTTTTGCACAATCACACATTTAATGTGCAGTTAAGAAATGAACGTACGGAATTCAAAAGAAACCATTTTAAATCAGGCAATTATCATATTTGGTAAGCTGGGCTTTCATAAAACAACCATGGCCGATATTGCTGATGCTTCCCAAAAAGGACGCCGCACCATTTATACCTACTTCAAAAATAAGGAAGATGTTTATGAAGCCGTGGTGGAACGTGAAATTGATAAAATCCTCAACAGCCTGAAAACAGAAATGGATGGCGCCGGACGGGTAGATGAAAAATTTTCAAGATACGTGAACCTGCGCATCCGTTCCATTTTACAACTGACCCAAAAATATGATGCCTTGAAAGTAGCCTTTTTGAATAATTACCGTTGGGTGGAAAAGATAAGGGAAAAACTGGATTTGGAAGAAAAAGTAATTCTTACACTGCTTTTTCAAAATGCCACTAAATTTAATTCCCTTTTTACCGACAATGTTGACACAACTGTAAAAAATATCACACTTGTCATCAAGGGTATTGAATTGATGCTCATCAGAGAAGACGATGAGGAAACCACCGCGATTCAAATAAAAAACCTTCAACAACTATTGTTAAACGGGTTAATTACACGGAAACAAGAATACCAATAAATTTCAATATTATGTATATCAATGCATTAGGTCATTACCTACCTAAACAAATCATCTCAAACGATTATTTTTTGAATATCAACGGGTTAACCGATGAATGGATATTTACCCGAACCGGAATTAAAACCCGGACCAAAGCCATTCCTGGCGAAAATACGCATACCATGGGAATTGAAGCGGTAAAGGAAGCCATGAAAAACCTTCCCTACCCCATCTCCGATGTGGATTTGATTATTGGGGCATCCTATTCCCCGTTCGATACAGTTGCTACCTTAGCCCATGCAGTTCAGGAACATTTTGAAATAGCTGGTGCCAAAGCGGTTTACATCTCATCGGCTTGTTCAAGTTTTATCAATGCCATGGAGATTGTAGAGGGATATTTTGCCATTGGAAAAGCCTCCAAGGCACTCGTGGTAACATCGGAACACAACACGGCCTACAGCAACGAAACCGATGAAAAAAGCGGTCACCTTTGGGGAGACGGAGCCGCGGCAATATTTTTATCGAAAGAACCTGTCGCCAAAAATGAGGGTAAAGTGGTGGATATTATCACCCGAGGGTTGGGAAATATTGGTAAAGCCAGCGAGGCCGTGTATCTGCATCCAACAAACGGTGGATTGCTGATGCCCCATGGTAAAGATGTTTTTACCCATGCCTGCAAATACATGACAGAGGCATTGGTAGATATCTTGGAAAAAACCAAGTTACGTTATCTGAACTCAACTACCTAATCCCGCATCAGGCGAACATGCGCATTATCAAATACCTCGCCTCGGAACTAAAATATGACGAAGAAAAAATTATCACCAACATTGAAGCACTCGGGAACACCGGTTCAGCAAGTACCTTAATCGGGCTTTCGCAACACATCCTTAAAATGAATCACGGCGATTTGGTGGGTTTCACGGTATTTGGCGGAGGCTATTCCAGTGGGTCGATGCTGATACAATTCTAAAAGTTAACTTTTTTTATCTTGATAACTGCCCGAAAACCCAGAGGTTCATTCCGATGGGTTTTCTATTTTAATGATTCTGGCAGCATGTTTAATTACCTGAATATGGATAGGGACATTCCCAACCACCTCGCCATCCATCTCAATGGGGCAATCCTTTTTAGGACTGCTAAGTGTACATTTGCTTACCTCGTGATAAAAAACCTCGCCGAGCGGAATCCGTTTTGCCTTCCGAAGCAGGGACGTATAAAATAGAAACTGGAGTATGTTCACTTTGCGGGCAATAACCACGTTCACTTTACCGTCGTCAAGTCTGGCACCAGGGGCAATACCCAAGCCACTGCCAAAATAGCGGCCATTGTTTAAAACTATTAAAAGCACTCTCCCTTGAAAATGAAATTCATCTGAGGTCAGTTCTACCGGGATGCGTTTAAAGAGCAGGAACGAACGCAAAATGTTGTAGTAATAGGTAAAGGTACTTCCCCAGGTTTTACCACTGGAATTCATAAACTGGCAAACCAACCCGCCCAGTCCAATATCAAAGGAATTGTCGTAATACCTTACTTTCTCGTCCCCATTTTCGGAGTATCGGGCTTCAACCAAATCTAACGGCATAGTAGCCCCGCTCTTGATGAGGTTGTAAAGATGTTCCATGCTTTGAACTTTACCTGCCGAGCGCGAAAAATCATTGCCCGAACCACGTGGAAAAGCTGCCAAAACAGTTCGTTCCCGGTCTTCAGGGGGAGCCAACATATAACCATTTACCACCTCGCTGAAAGTACCATCGCCACCTACCCCAACCAAATAATCGAGGCCTTGTTCCATCAGTTCCTCCACAATTTGAATAGCGTGCCCACTACGGCGCGTGAATTTGAGATACACATCGAATTCACCTTGGAAATATTTGGAAATATTGGATCTAAACTTATCAGGGTCCTTTAAATTTCCTCTAACAATAAAAGCTATCTTTTTCAAATATCTTTTTTTTAAACCTCACACTAAAGAAAAGAAATATTCTTGAAATATTTTAAGGTTTCTAAAATTACCTAACCAAACAAATCCGCTTTTCTATTTTAAAACATGTACCTAAAAACCTACAACATATTGTTGAGGATACTTATTTATCTTGGCTTTTCTAATTTTGCCCAAAAGAATGACTTTATGATAAATCAACAATTAATAAACCCCAAAAGCATCGCCGTCATAGGCGGTTCCGACGATGTCCAAAAAGCAGGTGGCAAGGTGCTTAAAAACCTGATTGATAGCCATTTTAACGGGAATATTTACGTGGTGAACCCTAAATTGGATATTGTGCAAGGGAAGCCTTCGTACCGACAGGTAAACGAATTACCACAAACCGATTTAGCTATACTGGCCATTGCTGCCAAATACTGCCCCGAAGCCGTAGAGGTTTTGTCCAACGAAAAAGGGACCCGGGCATTTATTGTGCTTTCGGCAGGTTTCAGTGAGGAAAATGAAGTTGGAGCCAAGCTTGAAAAACAAATGGTGGAAACCATCACCCGCGTGAATGGAGCCTTAATCGGGCCTAATTGCATTGGTGTACTGAATCATCATTATAGTGGTGTGTTTACCACCCCCATTCCAAAACTGGACCCCAAAGGATGCGATTTTATCTCTGGCTCTGGGGCCACCGCCGTGTATATCATGGAAACAGGTGTCCCGAACGGATTAACATTTTCGAGTGTTTATTCGGTAGGAAACAGTGCCCAAATGGGGGTTGAAGATATCCTGAAATATCTCGATGAAAATTTTGATCCCGAAAATAGTAGTCGGGTTAAGCTTTTGTATGTGGAAAGCATCAACAAACCGAATGTATTATTAAAACATGCCGCATCCCTAATCAATAAAGGCTGCCGGATTGCCGCTATCAAGTCGGGAGGATCGGAAGCCGGAAGCCGTGCAGCTTCATCGCATACCGGTGCCTTGGCCAGCAGCGATGTGGCAGTAGAAGCTCTATTCCGAAAAGCAGGCATTGTGAGGTGTTCCAGTAGAAGCGAACTGACAACTGTAGCTTCTGTATTTATGTATCCTGAACTGAAAGGAAAAAATATTGCCGTAATTACCCATGCGGGTGGGCCAGCCGTGATGCTAACCGATGCCTTGTCAAATGGTGGTTTGAATATTCCTCACCTGGAAGGGTCCAAAGCCAAAGCCTTGCTCGAAAAGTTATATCCTGGCTCTTCGGTGGCCAACCCCATTGACTTTCTAGCCACAGGTACCGCCGAGCAATTGGGCCATATTATTGATGCCTGTGAACATGATTTTGAGCAAATCGATGCCATGTGTGTCATCTTTGGAAGCCCCGGGCTATTTAAAGTCTATGATGTGTACGACTTGCTGCACGAAAAAATGAGAACATGCAAAAAACCCATCTACCCAATCCTTCCGTCCATTGTAAATGTGGCCGAGGAAATTAAACATTTTATTGCCAAAGGAAGAATCAACTTCCCTGATGAAGTGATGCTGGGCAATGCCTTGTCCAAAATTTATCATACCCAAAAACCTAAAAATACCGAAACCGGGCTACCTGTAGTAGATAAACAAAAAATCCGCAAGGTGATAGAATCCGCACCCAATGGCTATTTGGAACCTACACAGGTGCAAGTCCTTCTCGATGCTGCAGGGATTCCAAGAGCTGGCGAAGCAGTGGTTCAAACATTAAATAAAGCTTTGGAACAATCCGGAAAACTGGGATTCCCATTGGTAATGAAAGTAGTAGGCCCGGTACATAAATCGGATGTTGGTGGCGTAGTTTTGAATGTGAAAACGAAGGATCAGGTTACCTCGGAATTCAACCGTATGATGCAAATCAAAGACACCACAGCCATCCTCATACAACCCATGCTAAGCGGCACCGAACTATACGTTGGAGCCAAACGTGAGGATAAATTTGGCCATTTGGTCCTCTGTGGATTGGGAGGAATCTTTATTGAAGTATTAAAAGATGTACAAGCCAACCTGGCTCCCATTCCACTGGACGATGCTCAATCAATGATCCAAAAACTTCGCTCCTATAAAATCTTTCAGGGAGTACGTGGGCAGGAACCCATTCACGTAGCACTTTTTGCTGAAATTATTTCGCGGGTTTCCGTTTTGTGCCGAATAGCCCCTGAGATTTTTGAGATGGATATCAATCCGTTATTAGGCTCTAAGGATAAGGTGGTTGCGGTAGATGTACGTATCCGGATTGAACGATAATGAATCCTGAATTTCTAAAACCGATAAACTTTTTAAACCTTAAACAGTTAATAGTTCAGTTTTCCCAAATTGATGGAGGCATTTTGAATGGATTTTAAAAAACTAAACAGCAATGAAAAAGCCCTGATTGGAATTATCCTGATATTATTTGTTGCCATCTTATTGAGTTGGGGACGGATTTCGAAAGGATTAAAAGAGGGCTTTAAACCCTATTTTAAGGAACAGACACAAGAAAAAGTCCAAGATTAGATTTTTAGGCTTTAAAACTTTAACTTACAACGTATTGATGAAACAAAAAGATTATCTTTTAATAACCTTCATCACACTGGGACTCCTCCTATTTATTTGGTTTGAGGGTTCACGCCAATGGTATCTGGACTTCAACAGCCAGCATGGTATGATCACCAGTTTCTTTAAATTTGGCATCTTGGCCACATTTGGTGAAATGCTGGGGTTGCGCATCCGTAAAGGGATCTATTATGAACCTGCTTTTGGAGTCTTCCCAAAATTCATCGTTTGGGGATTTCTTGGGTTGACCATCAAAATGGCTTTTGTTGTATTTGCCTCGGGAACCCCAATTTTCATGGAATACATGGGTATTGCCGATGCCTCGGCATCGATGAAAGCTGCTTTTACGGCAAAGAAACTAGCTGTGGCATTTGCCATCAGCGTAGCAATGAATGTGATTTATGCTCCGGTAATGATGACCTTTCATAAAATTACCGATTCCCATATCCAGAGCCATCAGGGCCAATGGGTAAGCTTGCTGAAACCCATCCGTTTTGCAGCGGATTTTCAAGGCATCAACTGGAACATCCAATGGCATTTTGTATTTAAAAAGACCATCCCCTTCTTTTGGATACCTGCACATACGATAACGTTTTTATTACCTGCCGATTTTCAGGTACTATTTGCAGCACTCTTAAGCGTAATGCTTGGACTCATTTTGGCTATAGCCAGTTTGAAAAGTAAAAATTAATTCTAACTTTGTGAAATCGAAAACCTAATGAAGCCCTCAATGAATAGTAAAATTGCAGTCCTATACGGACCTAAAGGTGGAAATACCGAAAAAATTGCCAAACTGATTGCAAAAAAAATCGGCCACGACAAATGTGATTTAATTGCTGTGCGCGATGCCGATGAAACCCTGTTGGCCCCCTACAATAAACTAATCATCGGTAATTCAACCATTGGAACCCACAACTGGTCGCACTCAAATACCAGCGTTGATTGGGATCAGTTTATGCCCAAATTCAAAAAAATGAACTTTGCCGGAAAAAAGGTGGCCATCTTCGGTTTAGGCGATCATTTAGCTTACACCAACCATTTTGTTAATGAGATGTTTTCATTGTACCAGGTGCTGAAAAATAATGGTGCCACCATTGTAGGGCAGTGGCCCACCGATGGATATGAATTCAACGAATCGGCAGCTATCGTCGATGGAAAATTCGTAGGATTGCCCATCGACGAAGATCATGAAGACGACCTTAGCGAAGGAAGAATTGATGCTTGGCTGAACACTTTGTCTGCTCAAATGTAATTTATAGAGATTACAACAATACAACTTTAACCGATGAGACAACTAAAAATTACAAAACAGGTTACCAACCGCGATACACAGTCGCTGGACAAGTACCTTCATGAAATTGGAAAAGAAGATTTGATTTCCGCCGAAGAAGAGGTTGAATTGGCGCGAAGAATCCGAAAAGGCGATAGCCAGGCACTTGATCGTTTGATTCGGGCAAATCTTAGATTTGTTGTCTCTGTCTCGAAACAATACCAGAACCAGGGCCTGAGTCTGCCCGATTTAATAAACGAAGGAAACTTGGGATTGATAAAAGCGGCCCAGCGATTCGATGAAACCCGTGGGTTTAAGTTCATCTCCTACGCGGTTTGGTGGATACGTCAGTCTATTTTGCAGGCTTTGGCTGAACAAGCCCGGATAGTACGGCTCCCGCTCAATAAAATTGGTTCCATCAACAAAATCAATAAAACCCTAGCAAGGTTGGAGCAGGAATTTGAACGGGAACCTTCGGCCGAAGAAATTGCACGTACTTTGGAAATCCAGCCCGAAGAGGTTAAAAAGGCACTCATGTCGAGCAGCCGGCATATCTCAATGGATGCCCCGTTGCAGCAAGATGAAGAGGGAAGCATGTACGAAGTGATTCCAAACAAAGACATGCCGTTGCCTGACAAAAACCTGATCAACGACTCCCTCCGTAAGGAGATCGAGAGGACTTTGACCACTCTTTCACAGCGCGAAGCGGATATTCTCCGGTTATATTTTGGGTTAAATGCCACTCCTCCACATACTCTGGAGGAAATTGGTGAAAAGTTTGAGCTCACCCGCGAACGGGTCCGCCAAATCAAGGAAAAAGCCATCCGGAAACTCAAGCAGACATCGAGATGTAAAAACTTAAAAACCTATTTAGGATAACTAGCAGAACCGGGAAATCCCCGGTTTTTTTAAGACCAAACATTTACAAATTCTTATCTTTGACTTGAATAAAATAAATAATACTCCTACAAACATGCCTGGGTTCTTGAAGTTTAAAACTCAAATTTTAATGGATGTTGGATTTATTTTGTGAAAATTTGTGAAATTCGTGGCATTAATTTTTAAAAACATGAAACTCCCCTTAGTTGCCCCATCATTACTGTCGGCCGATTTCGGAAACCTGAACCGCGATATTGAAATGTTAAACCATAGCCAGGCCGACTGGATTCATTTCGATGTGATGGATGGTGTGTTTGTTCCCAATATTTCGTTTGGATTTCCGGTAATTAAAGCCGTTAAAAAGGTGGCACAGAAGCCATTGGATGTACACCTGATGATTGTTCAACCGGAACGGTATCTGGAAGCTTTTAAGGAGGCCGGGGCCGGAATACTAACCGTGCATTACGAAGCTTGTACCCATTTACACCGGACCCTTCAATCCATCAAAGTTTTAGGGATGAAAGCCGGGGTTTCATTAAACCCGCACACTCCCGTTCACTTGCTAAACGAAATTATCCATGATATCGATTTGGTATTGATTATGTCGGTAAATCCAGGTTTTGGCGGACAACAGTTTATTGAACATTCCTACACCAAAATAAAAACCCTGAAAGAACTGATCATCAAATCAGGAGCCCCTACCCTGATTGAAGTGGATGGCGGCGTAACCGTGGCGAATGCTCCTAAATTGGTAGCTTCGGGTGTGGATGTATTGGTGGCCGGAAACACGGTATTTGCATCGGGAAATCCCGCAGAAACCATTGAACAGCTAAAGAAGGGCTAGTTTCCGGAGGCAGTATCGGAAAACCAAAAAATTAAACCCAGCCAGAACCAAAATCCCTATTCCAGCATCCCTCACGCAAACAGCATTGGTTTGCCAATGATCTGCTGTTTGAAAAACCCAAAAAGTGGGAAATATTCCTAACACATATTCCCATGGAGAGGTGATGAAAAATGCCACGGTCGGCAAAAATACCACCACATTGGCCACTTTCAGGTAGGTCATTCCTTCAACCTTATTTTTAGCTACCGTGCTGGTGATTAAGGCCAAAATGGGCATGTTCAAAGCACTTAAAAAAGCAATTACCACTGCCTGAAACATCGAAATATGGATTACTCCATTAAACATAAGCAGCAAAAGACAAAAACTAAAACTCAGGCTGGCCATGAACAGTAGCCGTAAAATTAAAAACCCTGAAAGGGAAACCGGAGTCACTTTAATTACCGGCAACAGTTGGGCATCTTTTTCATCTAACAAAATAAACGAAAGGGTAATACCCGGGAAAATACCCACCAGCAAGGCAAAAAAGATGATAATTGGATAATAGAATCCCCGGATAATAGGATAAAAAGAGCTCAGTACCTGCAACCCAAAGAAACACATAGCCCAAACCAGCAAAGGAACCCATAACAAAAGCAACAGGGTTGGATCGCGGTGAATATTTTGCAGATCACCTTTTATAATGGTAATATATTTTTTCATTTCAAATCGGTTTTTAAAATCCTTTTTTGATAACTCTTTAATGCCCAATGATAAGCTAAAACATTCCAAAGCGTTAAATAAAGCAGGGCATAAATCAATTTCCATGTAGAAACAGAGCTTACCGAACCCGCGAACAAAATCAGACAGGCTTGCGATGGAATGACATACAGCATCCAGGAATGGAACCAATCAAAATAATCGAGGAAAGGAAAACAAACCGGAGCCAATACCAATGGGATGATGAGTATAAATTGGTTAAAATTTTGTACAAACGAAACCCCTATGATTCCAATAAAAATAAATAGCGAAGAAGAAAGACAAACAGCCAGCACAAAAATAATTGCATGGAAATTGGTGGGATAAGCAGCCAAAATAATGAACGAACTTGTTACCAGAGCCAATGCAGTAAACACAAAAACCTTCGATAACAAATACTTTTTCGATGATAACGGGGTGATGGCTAAAACCTGATGAGTGTTGGCATCTTTTTCAAACAGCAACATCACGGCTGTAAACAGGAAACCATACATCACTGGGTCGGTAAATATCAATAATGCAATCATTTTTTCCATTCCCTGAGTATTAAGAAACAAAAATATCGCACTGTAAAGGAACGCAATGGCCAGTGCCACAGCAACAATGCCGTATTTATAAATCAAGAATGCATCCCATTTTAGGGATTGAAACCAAAGGTTCTTCATTACACATCGGTTAATATTAATTTCTGGCCGGTAAGCGCGATGAAAACCTCATCGAGCGAAGCTTCCTTGGAGTGCATGCTTAAAATGGGAAAGTCATTCAACAATTCCAAAAACTCCTGATTCTTGCCCAGATTACTTAATTCAAATTCTTTGGAATGTGTACCTTGATTCATATATTCCACTTGCAACAAAGGTTTCCCGAATTGCCGTTTTAGTTCTTTGGGAGCGCCTTCTGCCTGAATGCTCCCTTGAGTAATAAAAGCTACCCGGTCACAGAGTTCATCGGCATCGTGCATGTTATGAGTGGTTAAAAAAATAGTTTTCCCATGTTGCTTTAATTCCCTGATAATATCCTTAATAATCCGGGCATTGGTAGGATCGAGGCCGGATGTAGGTTCATCGAAAAAAAGGATTTCCGGGTCATGCACCAAGGCACGGATAAAGTTGAGCCGCATCTTCATCCCTTTGGAATAATCCTGCGTTTTCTTATGTGCGGCATCGGCCAAACCCACCCTATCTAGCAATGCCACCAGGTTGGTGGGTTGTTTTTCATAAAACGAAGCAAACAGTTGCAAATTTTCAAGTCCGGTAAGTTTGGCATAATGGTTGGGTAACTCAAACCCGACTCCAATATGGTTATAATAGGAATTATCCCAGTTCTTGAGAAGTCTGCCAAGCACTTGAATATTTCCCGAAAATCCAGAAAGTAAACGGATAAGCAACTTCTGAGTGGTACTTTTTCCGGCACCACTAGGCCCCAAAAAACCATAAATCTCACCTTTGGCGATGGTAAAATTCAGGTTTTTGATAGTCTCATCCCTTTGATTAGGGTAGCTGTAAGTTAGATTCTGAACATTTATCATAAATATTATTTTTAAATTGCAGTCCTCCCGGTAGGCAACAATTTCCGATTGCCTACCGGGGGTCGGTATTCTTTAAATACCATTTTTTAGCATGCTGATAGAAACATCAATAACCCGGTTTAACTCCACATCCGATAAGTTGAGTACCGGCTGTCCCCTTTTAATATTATCGTGATAATCTATTTTGTACTTATACGCAACATAGTCATACAACCATAGCTGCATGTGGAAAACCTGAAAAGCAACAATTTCCGAATCTTGAATTTTAAGCTGCTTTTTAAATTTATCGAGTTCAATAATCGATTGGGTAATTTTAATGACCGAGGTGTATAACCCTCCAATTAGATCGGCAACTTCGTTATTATCCCGTTCGTGCATCACCCGATATAGAAAACCCCCTATTACAGGGTTTTCCAGATCAAATTTCAGTTTGTCAAAAAAGTTTTGACGGATAACCTCAAAAAAATCAATGCCTGGTTGTTCAATTAAATTGTCGAGTTTTGAGAGCCTACGTTCCGATGCATTTTGAATTAAATAAGCATACAAATCCTTTTTACTCGAAAAATACCTGTAAAACGATCCCTTTGCCAAACCCAACCTTTTAATAATTTCCGACAACGAAGCACTCTCATAACCTTTCAGTGCAAACTCAGCAAACGAAGTTTGAATAATTTCTTCTTTACGTTCCGGACTCAGATTTTGAAATGTCAGTAATTCCATATTATTTAAAGCGACTATATGGTCGCAAATATAGAATAAAAAAGCGACTTACAAGTCTCTTTAGGTAAAATATTTATGAAAATTTTATACCTACCGAACGGTTCCTGGCAATTTACCTTTGATTTTGCCTGTGTCCATTTGAACGATGGCAAAAAAACATCCTAATTATCCGGTGATACTTCCTTTTAACGTTTGTTACTATGGTTAATTGCCTGTTTCGAAGTTCTTCCCTATCAGTTTATACTGACTTTATAAAGAGTGAAGATTACACAAATAAAAAACCCCACCAAAAGGCAGGGTTTTATTATTTCTGACAGTGACCGAATGCTTATTCAGCAGTTGAATAATTCATTTCAGCCAGGCGTTTGTATGAATTGTAACGCCATTTTGCATTTACTTCGGCAGCAGCAAAGAGTTCTTTGGCTGTTTCGGGGAAGCTTTTCATTAACGAAGTGTAACGTACTTCACCTTGCAAGAACTTTTGGAAATTTTCCCAGTTTGGTTCTTTCGAATCCAAAACAAACGGATTCTTTCCTTCAGCTTCCAATACTGGGTTGTGACGATACATGTGCCAGTAACCCGATTCCACGGCCAGTTTTTCTTCTTCCTGGGTTTTTCCCATTCCGGCACGTAATCCGTGGTTGATACATGGTGCATAGGCAATAATCAACGATGGGCCAGGATAAGCTTCGGCCTCTTTCAAAGCTTTGAAAAACTGAGCCTGGCTGGCACCCATAGCTACTTGGGCCACATACACATAGCCGTAACTCATGGCCATCATACCCAAATCTTTTTTGCGGATGCGTTTTCCTGAGGCGGCAAATTTAGCCACCGCTCCTACGGGTGTTGATTTACTACTTTGTCCTCCGGTATTTGAATATACTTCGGTATCCAAAACCAACACGTTTACATCTTCACCTGAGGCCAAAACGTGATCCAAACCTCCGTAACCGATATCATAAGCCCAACCATCGCCACCAAATATCCAGGTAGAACGTTTTGGTAAGTAATCTTTCAAATCTAAGATTTCCTTAGCAACCGGAGCTTTCTCCTTACCTAAAGCTGCAATAACAGCATCAGAAACCGAGCGGGTTTTATCACCATCTTTGTACGAAGCTAAATAGGCCTCGAATGCAGCTTTGCTTTCGGAAGAAACTGTACCTAAGTTTTCTTTCATCAAACGGGCCAAACGCTCTTGCAATTTGGTATTGGCTATTTTCATACCCAAACCGAATTCGGCATTGTCTTCAAACAAAGAGTTAGCCCAAGCCGGACCACGGCCATCTTTACCTTTACAGTAAGGAGTTGAAGGAGCCGAGCCACCATAGATGGATGAACAACCGGTAGCATTGGCTACTGTCATGCGGTCGCCATATAATTGGGTGATTAATTTGATGTATGGAGTTTCACCGCAACCGGCACATGCACCCGAGAATTCAAACAAAGGCTGTACAAACTGCGACGATTTCACGTTGGTAGAACGTGGGGTGATTTCTTTGATTGTCACTTTTTCGGCCATATATTCCCAACGAGGTATCTCTGCTTCTTGCGATGCCAAAGGCTTCATCTCCAAAGCTTTGGTTTTTGCAGGACAAACATCGGCACAGTTACCGCAACCGGTACAATCTAAGGTAGAAACCTGTATACGGAAACCTAAACCTTCATAACCTTTTCCATTGGTTTTAAGTGTTTTTGTCCCTGCAGGGGCAGCAGCCAGTTCTTTTTCATCCAATAAGAAAGGGCGGATGGCAGCGTGAGGGCAAACATACGCGCATTGGTTACATTGGATACAATTATCTGAAATCCATTCGGGAACATTCACGGCAATTCCTCGTTTTTCATAACGGGCCGTTCCAGAAGGCAAGGTCCCGTCTTCAATACCCAAGAAGGCGGAAACAGGAAGATCGTCACCTGCTAAGTTGTTGATAGGTTCAACAAATTTGCGGATAAATTCGGGATTCTTGCTTTGAACAATGATGTCTTTGACATCTATTTTAGCCCATTCTGCGGGAATTGCAACTTTAATTACGTCGTTTCCGGCATCTACGGCAGCATAGTTCATTTTTACAATTTCTTCCCCTTTGTTTCCAAACGATTTTTTGGCCATTTTCTTCATTTGTTCCACAGCCATATCGTAAGGAATTACATTGGCAATTTTAAAGAATGCTGCTTGCATGATGGTATTGGTACGGTTACCTAACCCAATTTCTTCGGCTAATTTGGTAGCATTGATGATGTAGAAATTGATGCTGTTTTCGGCCATATACTTTTTCACTTTGGCAGGAAGTTTAGCTTTGGTCTCTTCCACATCCCATATAGAGTTCAAAAGGAATGTTCCACCTTTTTTCAGGCCTTTTAACATGTCGTATTTTTCTAAATAAGCAGGAACGTGACAGGCTACAAAGTCAGGAGTATTCACCAGATATGGGCTTTGAATCAGTTTGTCACCAAAACGCAGGTGCGATGCTGTAAAACCGCCCGATTTTTTTGAATCGTAGGCAAAATAAGCCTGGCAATATTTTTCGGTGGTGTCACCAATAATTTTAATAGAATTTTTGTTGGCACCAACAGTACCATCGGAACCCAGACCATAGAATTTAGCCTCGAAACGGCCATCGCTTGAAAGGCTGATTTCAGGCAATAATGGTAAGGAAGTAAAGGTAACATCATCAACAATACCTAAGGTAAAGCGGTTTTTAGGTTCAGGAAGTTTCAAATTATCGAACACGCTGATAATCATTGCCGGGGTAGTATCTTTGGATGATAAACCATAACGCCCACCCACGATTAAAGGCGCATTTTCTTTCCCATAGAACATATCTTTCACATCCAGGTACAAAGGTTCGCCGTTAGCTCCCGGTTCCTTGGTACGATCTAATACAGCAATGCGTTTTACGCTGGCAGGAATGGCCTTCATGAAATATTTGGCTGAGAAAGGGCGGTATAAGTGAACCACCAACACCCCAATTTTTTCACCTTTCGCGTTCAAATATGCTACCACTTCGCGGATGGTTTCAGTAATAGAACCAATGGCGATAATGATGTTCTCGGCATCTTTGGCTCCGTAATACATGAACGGGTGGTATTCGCGTCCGGTCAATTTGGTAATTTCTTTCATGTAATCTTCTACCATATCGGGAACGGCATCGTAAAAACGGTTTGCTGCTTCGCGCGATTGGAAGTAGATGTCAGGATTTTGAGCAGTACCGCGTGTCACAGGGTTTTCAGGAGTTAACGCCCCTTTACGGAAACGTTGCAAAGCTTCCATGTCGATTAACCCTTTCAAGTCGTCGTTTTCGAGCATTTCAATTTTTTGGATTTCGTGCGAAGTACGGAATCCATCGAAGAAATGTACAAATGGAATCCTTGATTTGATTGCTGTCAAGTGAGCTACTCCAGCTAAATCCATTACTTCCTGAACGCTACTGGTAGCTAAAAAGGCAAATCCTGTTTGACGGGCACTCATCACATCGGAGTGGTCGCCAAAAATAGACAATGCCTGTGCAGCCAAACTACGGGCCGAAACATGAAAAACCCCAGGAAGTAATTCACCAGCAATTTTGTACATGTTTGGTATCATCAGCAATAAACCTTGCGATGCAGTATAAGTTGAAGTTAAAGCGCCTGCCTGCAACGAACCGTGAACCGCTCCTGCAGCTCCTCCTTCACTTTGCATCTCAACCACTTTCACCTCTTCACCAAAAATGTTTTTCCGGCCATTTGCCGACCACTCGTCAACATTCTCTGCCATGTTCGACGATGGAGTGATGGGATAAATTGCCGCTACTTCGCTGAACATATAAGCAATATGAGCCGCAGCGTAATTACCATCACAGGTAACGAACTTTTTAACTTTTGCCATGTCAATTATTTATTAGATATTTAACTTATTCATTGTAGGCCTAACAGTTATGCCAGTGCCTATTTTTATTTAATTTATTCTTTTCTCTTTTTAAAATCATCAATACAAAAAGCCAAATAACCAAAGGGGAACCCTATTTTCATATCCAACCTCCTCCATATCCGTCAACACATAGGTATTCTCTTGATTCAGGGCAATCCGTTTGTGATTCCCAATTTTAAAAACCGTATCCTGATTAATCTCGAACTCTCCCAGTTTTCCGTTACTTGACACTTCATACACTTTTTGAACCTGATTCAATACAAAAGTTTCATTTAAACCTTCCTTCGAAGGAGCGGTCATAGAAATGGCATGCAGTAAATTCGGGTTTTGAAGGTAAATCCGTTCAGGTTTTTTGGTATCATCGGCCTGTCCCTGATAAACCATGTTAATCAACCGGGCATTACGCAGGTATTTTAAATAATTCATGACCGTTGCCCGTGAAGTTTCAATACTAGTGCTCAATTGACTGATATTGGGAGTATGAGGCATATCCTCCGACAGATTGAAAATCAATTTCTTCAATTTCGGAAGGTATTTTAACTCCATCTGCTGTAAAAATGGAATATCAATCTCCAAGGTAAGGTTGACAATCTTCAGCACATTCTCGCTGAAGTTTACATTCTCGGTGAAAAATGGATAAAACCCATGATGCAAATAATCATCGAAATAAGCCAGTGGCTTTACCTTAAACTGGATATCCTTAGCAATTTCCACATGGTATTTTAAAATATCGTTCAGCGTATAAATGGGAAATGTGTTGCCTGATTGGTAATTCAAAAATTCACGAAACGATAAACCCCGTAAATGATAGGAAGTTACCTTTCCTTTTAAATCGGGGTTTTCATCTTTAAGGCGCATCACGGGGCTACCAGTAAATATGATCTGCAAATCGGGAAATTTATTGTAGATGTCACGAAGGGCATGCGACCAATCGGCATATTTAAAAACCTGATCAAGAACCAGCGTTTTACCGCCGGTCATGCGGAATTCGCTGGCAAAATCGACCAACGAGTGGCTTGAGAAATAAAAGTTGTTGAGATTTACATACAAGCAAGCTTTACTATTCCCGTAGGTAGATTTGATGTAATCGAGCAAAAATATAGTTTTCCCGATGCCCCGGGTACCTTTAATACCAATCAACCGGTTGCGCCAGTCAATCTCGTTTTTAAGTTCCCTAACAATAGGCGATTTGACTGAGTCTAGTAATTCGAAATGTGTCTGATAAAATCGCTGCATAGCTTAATTTGCAATGCAAACTTAGCAATTGTAACCCTAATTCTGTAATTTTTACATTACAAAATGACATATAACGAGTAATTTATAACGATTTTAGATAAGAAATGGAAAAATATCAAAAGTCAGATATTCAATTAAGAGATTTGAGATAAAAGATTTTGAATATGAGACATGAATTGCTTTTCTTCATCTTCTAGTTTCCTATGTTCCATCTACTTATCATCAAAAAAAAGACCTCAAAGTAGAAACTTTGAGGTCTATTATGAAATATTGATAATTTCTATTTGTCGTTCATCGAAATCAAGAATTCTTCGTTATTGTGTGTTTTAACCAACCTGTCGCGTAGGAACTGCATGGCCTCAACCGAGTTCATATCCGAAAGGTAATTACGCAACACCCACAAACGGCTCAAGGTATCTTTATCAAGCAGCAGATCATCACGGCGGGTACTCGATAGATTGATATCCACAGCTGGGTAAATCCGCTTGTTCGACAATTTACGGTCGAGTTGAAGCTCCATGTTGCCGGTACCTTTGAATTCCTCAAAGATAACTTCATCCATCTTAGAACCTGTTTCAGTAAGGGCGGTAGCTAAGATGGTGAGCGATCCTCCGTTTTCAATGTTACGGGCAGCTCCAAAAAAGCGTTTGGGTTTGTGCAAGGCGTTGGCATCTACCCCACCCGACAATACTTTACCTGATGCCGGAGAAACCGTATTATAAGCACGTGCCAAACGGGTAATTGAATCTAACAATATCACTACGTCATGACCACATTCTACCAATCGTTTGGCTTTTTCAAGCACGATAGAAGCTACTTTCACATGCTTTTCGGCGGGTTCATCGAATGTTGAAGCTACTACTTCGCCATTTACGCTACGGGCCATGTCGGTTACCTCTTCAGGGCGTTCATCAATCAGCAGGACAATCAGATACACTTCAGGGTGGTTAGCTGCAATAGCGTTGGCAATCTCTTTCAACAACACTGTTTTACCTGTTTTAGGTTGGGCCACAATCAAACCCCGTTGGCCTTTACCAATGGGGGCAAACATATCAACCACACGGGTAGATGGGCTGCTTTGAGGATGGCTTGTCAAATCAAATTTTTCGTCAGGGAATAACGGTGTTAAAAAGTCGAAAGGGATACGGTCGCGGACACTCTCGGGATCGCGGCCATTGATTTTTTCCACTTTAATTAATGGGAAATATTTTTCACCTTCTTTTGGAGGCCGGATAGCACCTGAGATAGTATCGCCCGTTTTTAAACCAAAGAGTTTGATTTGTGACTGGCTTACATATATATCATCGGGGGAATTCAGGTAATTGTAATCCGAAGAACGCAAGAATCCATAACCATCAGCCATTAATTCAAGAACGCCTGAGGTAGAGATGAGGCTATCGAATTCGTACTTTGGCTTTTCTTCTTTCGGTTTTTCTTGTCTTGGACGTTCATTATCGGGGCGGTTCACACGTTCTACACGAACAGGGCGCTCCACATGACGCTCCGGAGATTTTTCAGTTTGCTCTGCGCGTTCGGTGCGTTCGGTTTGCTCATACCTGCCCGAACGTTCGGCTTTATCAAATAAAGTCGGTTCGCTGGCAGGAGTCGTTTCTTTTCGTTCGCTTGTTTCAGAATCATCATCTCTCCGGGCCCTGTCGCGGTACGATGGCACTGTAATTACTTTTTCGCGGACAACCGGTTCCGCCTTTCTGGTTTCGATGGGTTTTTCAACAGGGGTGGTTTCGGTGTTGGATGGGGCTTCGGCGCGTTCTACTTTGTTCATCGGGTTCACACTCATGACCTTTTCAGCTTTGAAATCCTTTTTAAAAGTCCGGGTGCGGGCTCTTTTCTTTGTAGCATCGGAGGATTCAATTTCTTCTGTTGGTTCTTCTTCAGATTCCTCCAGCATTTTAACAGGTTTTTTGTTTTTTGATGCTTCAATGGCTTGTTGATCAAGGATTTTATAAACCAAATCTTGCTTTCGCAAAGTTTCAAGACGCTTAATATTTAAGTTCTTTGCAATTTCCTTTAATTCAGGAACAAGCATCTTGTTCAACTCGAGAATGTCATACATATTTTAATGATTTATTTTATTTTTTCGAAATAAATATTCGACACTATTTTACTTTGTTTTTGATTAGGAATCACGAAAAATGAGGTGATTGACTTGGAGATAGAAAATTACCCCCTTTTGAAAACGTTGCAATATTAGACATTAAATTGGGAAACACAAAATTTTTTGTTAAAAATCACCAAATTGATTCAGAAACCTTTGCTTTATATCTGTAGCTTTTAATTAAATAATGGGAATTTACCCTTTTATAACAATGTTAGGCTAAATTGGTTTTCGTTTCTTAACAGAAAATTTATTGTAATTTGTGAATAAGTTCATTGGCAGGAAAAACATAAAGCCTTTATAAAGACTATTTTTTCATTGAAAAACCCTGCAATTAAAATAGCATGGCCATTTTTTATTATATTGCCATTCACGATAAAAACTACACGCATGCCTATTTATAAAGACTATTTACAGACTAAAAAATATTACATCAACGAGACGGCTTTTAAAATGCTGATGCAAAAACGTATCTATAAAATTTTAATTGTCTGCAGCAACTACGACTTTTATATGCTGGAAGAAGATGGCCGCATTGATGAACAGATTTTTGATGAATATGTATCATTGAACCTGCGTTTTCCTCCGGCGTTTGTTCATGCATCAACCTCTGAAAAAACGTTCCGGGTTTTAAAGAACGGTGATATCGACCTGATAATCTCCATGCTTAGTATTGACGATACCGATGCTTTTGGTTTAGCTAAGAAAGTGAAACAGGAATACCCACGGATTCCCTTTGTGGTACTCACGCACTTTTCGCGCGAGGTTCGGATGCGCATGGCCCGCGAAGATTTAAGCGCCATTGATTATGTCTTTTCCTGGCTGGGCGAGGCTGAAATCCTTTTGGCAATCATCAAGTTGATTGAAGATAAGATGAATGCCCGCAATGATATTGAAATTGTTGGTGTTCAGGCCATTTTGCTTGTTGAGGATAATATCCGGTTTTATTCCAGTTATCTGCCGACCATGTATAAGATCATTTTGCAACAATCGCAGGACTTTAAACAGGAAGGAGCCAATGAATACCAGCAGATGCTGCGAAAAAGAGGCCGCCCGAAAATTATTCTGGCTACCAATTATAATGATGCCATTGCCTATTACGAAAAATACAAACAAAACATCCTGGGTGTAATTACCGATATTCGTTACAAACGCGACGGAGTGGACGATCCAGAGGCTGGGTTCAAGCTTTACCAACACATCCGGGCCGACAATGAACATCTTCCGGTGTTGATGCAATCGTCAGAAATTCATAATAAAAAGATTGCTGAGAAAATGGGCGCTTCGTTTTTGAGTAAAGATTCCGGCAAACTGAACAAAGAACTTTCACAATATATCAACCGATATTTTGCCTTTGGCGACTTTGTATTCCGCTTGCCCGACCGTTCGGTAGTAGGTAGGGCATCAAACCTGAAACAGTTACAGCATTTGGTACTTACCGTACCCGATGAGTCGCTGAACTACCATTCGGCTAAGAATGATTTTTCGCGTTGGCTCAATGCCCGGGCTCTCTTCTCGTTAGGTTCTATCTTTAGGACAGCCGATGTTGCCGATTTTAAAGATACCGATGAAGTGCGGCAATACATGTACAGCGAAATCTCCAAATACCGGCTGAACCGCGGACGAGGCATCATTACCACCTTTAGCGATAAAAACTTTGACCGTTATTGCATTTTTAGCCGTGTGGGCGACGGTTCCATGGGTGGTAAAGCCAGGGGCCTGGCTTTTATCGATTCACTGATAAAAAAACACCAGATCTTATACCAGTTCGAGAATGTGGTCATTACCATTCCCCGGACCATGGTGCTTTCAACAAGTGTGTTTGATGAATTCATGGAAAAAAACCATCTATACAGCATCGCATTATCGCAAGCCGACGATGTTGAGATTCTGGAAGCTTTTAACCGGGCCCAGTTGCCTGATCATATACTATCGGTGCTACATGCCTTTTTAGATGTCAATGCCACACCCTTAGCCATCCGCTCATCGAGCGTTTTGGAGGATTCGCATTACCAGCCGTTTGCCGGAATTTATTCCACTTACATGATTCCGTACATCGATTACCGCGATCAAATGATCGCGATGCTCTGTCAGGCTATTAAAAGTGTGTATGCCTCTACCTTTTTCCATAACAGCAAAGCCTACATGAAGGCAACTAAAAATCTGATCGATGAGGAAAAGATGGGTATCATCATTCAAGAAGTTTGCGGAAGTGCTTATGGCGATAGATTCTACCCCACCCTTTCAGGAGTGGGACGTTCCATTAATTTTTATCCCATTGCTCCTGAAAAACATGAAGAAGGAATTGCCAATATTGCCTTAGGATTAGGGAAACAGATTGTAGAGGGGGGACGGTCGTTGCGGTTTAGCCCCAAATACCCGAAAAAAATCCTGCAACTTTCCGATGCAAATATGGCCCTGCGCGACACCCAGAAATTTTTCTATTCGTTGGATTTAAATACGGAGGCGTTCAAGCTTTCCACCAACGATGGCATCAACCTTGTTAAATTGAAAGTGCAGGAAGCAGATAAGGATCACTCCATCAGCCAGATTGCCTCAACCTACGATTATCAGGATAATCTGCTACGCGATGGGGTAAATTATCCTGGCAAAAAGGTTATTACGTTTGCCAATGTGCTAAAGAATGATTCGTTTCCTTTGGCCGAAATCATTGACACGCTTTTACGGATTGGAGCGGCCGAGATGAATAATCCCGTGGAAATTGAATTTGCCGCCAACCTAAATGTGAAACCGGGTGAACCCAGAATCTTCAATTTCTTACAGATCAGACCGATTGTAGAAAACGAGGAAACCATTGACATTGATTTTGCCCAGGAGGACAAAAATGATTGGCTGATTTATTGCGAAACCGCGCTCGGAAACGGAATCATCCAGGATGTACATGATATTATATATGTAAAACCTGAAACCTTTAATGCCTCCAACAACCCCAAGTTGGTACCCACACTGGAAAACATAAATCAATCCTTTGTTGACAGCGAAACCAATTACATCCTGGTGGGGCCGGGCCGATGGGGTTCGAGCGACCCCTGGTTGGGGATTCCTGTAAAATGGTCGCAAATTTCGCAAGCCCGGGTGATTATTGAAGCTGGGCTCAAAGATTACCGCATCGATCCCAGTCAGGGAACACACTTTTTCCAGAACCTGACTTCATTCCGGGTGGGATATTTTACCATCAATCCGTTTATTAACGATGGCTATTATGATCTCGATTTTTTGAAAGACAAACAAGCCGCGTATGAAGATGAATTTATTAAGCATATCCGGTTTAATAACTGTTTAGAAATCAAAATTGATGGGAAGAAAAACAAAGGTTTAATCAAGAAACCCAAGGCTTAACCAACTGATATTATTTTGTTAAAAAAACTTCAATCCGACAAAATTTCAAGCACGATTGGTATTAATCTGAAAGTTATTTTTAAACAAATATTAATACATGCTAGCTGAATATTTGTATCACAATTGTTTACACAAATTACAATTTGTTAGTTGATTTTTTTTAAAATAATAAAGTTTTAAAGGATAAATGCTGATTTTTTACATAAAAAAGTGCCATATCATTGATGTTTAATAATATGTTGCACACTTTAAAACAAAGGATCAACTTTGCACCCGATAATTGATACTAAATGTTTCAATTCATGTGAATTAGATTCTTATTTTATTAATATTTTCAAAAAACACGCCGTATGAATTTAGAAAAAATAATGGCCGACCTTGAAAAGAAAAATCCTGGCCAAAGTGAATTTCTCCAAGCAGTAAAAGAAGTTTTGGAAACCATTGTTGATTTTGTGAATGAAAACCCAAAATATGACAAAGCCAAAATCATTGAACGTATTGTTGAACCTGAACGGACTATTTTGTTCCGTGTTACCTGGACTGACGATAAAGGGGAAGTTCATGTAAACCGTGGCTACCGTATTCAATTTAACAGTGCCATTGGACCTTACAAAGGAGGATTGCGTTTCCACCCAAGTGTCAACTTAAGCATCTTGAAATTTTTGGGTTTTGAACAAATCTTCAAAAATAGCTTAACCACGCTTCCTATGGGTGGTGGTAAAGGTGGTTCTGATTTCGACCCAAAAGGAAAATCAGATGCTGAAATCATGCGTTTCTGCCAGGCTTTTATGATTGAACTGTTCCGCCACATTGGACCGGAAACCGATGTGCCTGCTGGTGACATTGGTGTAGGTGGCCGCGAAATTGGTTACCTGTTTGGCATGTACAAAAAACTCCGCAACGAACATACCGGCGTGTTAACCGGAAAAGGTATCAACTGGGGTGGTTCATTGGTCCGTCCTGAAGCTACCGGCTTTGGAAACGTGTATTTTGCCAAAGAGATGTTGGCAACCAAAGGTAAAACATTTGAAGGCAAAACCGTTGCTGTATCAGGTTTCGGTAACGTAGCCTGGGGTGCTGTTCAAAAGGCAACCGAATTGGGCGGAAAAGTAGTAACCATTTCTGGCCCCGATGGATATATTTACGATCCTAAAGGTATCAGCGGTGAGAAGATCAACTACATGTTGGAACTTCGTGCTACCAACAATGACGTAGTGGCCCCTTATGCCGAAGAATTCCCTGAAGCAAAATTCTTTGCCGGTAAACGTCCATGGGAACAAAAAGTGGATATTGCTTTACCATGTGCCACCCAAAACGAATTGGGTAAAGAAGATGCTCAAAAATTGGTTGCCAACGGTGTATTTTGTGTATGCGAAGGTGCAAACATGCCTTGTACCCCAGAAGCTGTAGAAGTATTCCAACATGCCAAAATATTGTTTGGCCCGGGTAAAGCTGCCAACGCTGGTGGTGTAGCAACTTCGGGCTTAGAGATGAGCCAAAACTCGATGAAATTGAACTGGACCCGCGAAGAGGTGGACGCCCGCTTACACCAAATCATGGTAAGCATTCACAATGCTTGCGTGACACATGGAACAGATGCCGACGGTTACGTGAACTATGTAAAAGGTGCCAACATTGCCGGTTTCATTAAAGTGGCTGATGCCATGCTCGATTTAGGTATTGTGTAATATCAGATAAAAATCTTTCATAGGAAGGCCCCGTCGGAACCGATGGGGCTTTTTGTTTTATGTGGGTGCCCAAATTAAATGATTATCGGTTGCATCGGGAAAATTTGCAATTCAGGGAAAGACAGTGCTTGCACCGCAAAATCAGGTACGGTTGGGTTCACCAGGTTATCACCGTGGTTATTTTTATTTTAGCCCTTTGGTGAATCGATGTTTTTAATGATTACTACAGAACAGTTATAACTCATTTGCCAATTCAAATCTCAGATAGGCAATTACAAACTTAATTTCGGAATAGGAATAGTCATCACCTAATAATTCTTTGATAGGCGACAGATGCTGGGTCTCAAGCTCCTGGGCCACTTTTACAATGTTGTTCAGTTTTTTGGTAGGCACTAACTCGCTGACATCGAGCAGTCCAAGTTCAATACATCCTGCCAGATGGCCCTCGATGGTGCTGACAGCCATACCGCGCTCTTTTGCTGTTTCCTCAACAGAGCGGTTTTGCATAAATATTTCTAACGACGCGCGCCGGGTATCGGAAATTTCATTGGCTTTTGTACCTGATTTACTGCCAACGCCCTCCTCATGGCCTGCTGCATTTTTTGATTTTCGTTTTTTTGCTTCTGGTTCGTTGATGGCAGTTTTCGGGCGGATGGTTTCGGAAAGTTCTCTAACGGTATCTTTGTTAAACCCGGTATGATTGACCACCGACTGGCACATGGCTTCGGCTTTGCAAATATTCAACAACTGACGGAAAAAAATCCCTTCCACCCATAGCAATTCAGTAAGGTATTTTTTAATGCCTTTTTCTCTTTTAACAACTGTTTTATGTTCAGCAACCTTAGCCTGTAACTGATTAAACAGGGGTTGAAAATATTGGCGGGCCGCTCCTACCCGTTGCAACAACAGGTGCACCGATTCCGGTTGCTGGTTCTGCGACAACTGCCTGATTTGTCCCTGAAACTTATCGGCAATCTCCACCAAAGGGATGATCTCCTTTTGAAGTGCCAAGGCCCAACCCAGGTATTTCTGTTTGGTAGATTTCCGTTCGTCTTTGTCGTAACTTTCCAGATGCATTTTCATCTCATCAATCATCCATTGAAATTGAAAGGCCTGCAATACCTGCTTTTTCAGGAACTCTTGCGATGACTGATAAAAGGTAGCCTCCATATGCTTTTGGTCTTGTTGCGACTGGCTGTAGTTTAACAGTGCCGGATCGATGTCGGGAGCCTCGGTGCGGATGAGGCTGGCCAAGACCAACCCTTTCAATGATGTCAATCTGGACAACGCCACGTAAATCTGCCCCGGGGCAAAGGCCTGAGATACATCTATCATCGCTTTATCAAAGGTCAGTCCCTGGCTTTTGTGCACGGTAATCGCCCATGCCAGTTTGATGGGATAATGGCTGAACTTTCCCGCTACGATTTCTTCAATTTCGCGGGTTTCTTTGTTGAGCGAGAATTTTTTATTCTCCCAGGTATATCGTTCCACTATGGCCGATGGGCTTCCATCGTCGAAGGCAACCTCGATGTGTTCGCCGGAGATGCTGTCCACCTTGCCAATTTTGCCATTGAAATAGGCATTCTCGCCCGAATAATCGTTTTTAATGAACATCACCTGTGCCCCCTCTTTGAGTTCCAACGTGAAATCGACCGGGTACAGGTATTCGGGAAAATCACCCTCCAGTTGGGCATCAAAATGAAATGTTGGGCTTTTTAACTGCTGCAATGCCCGGTGGTTGATGTTGTCGGCCTTGTAGTTGTGGGTGGTCAGGTAAATGTATCCCCGGTTCTCGACCGGATTGAAGCCGGGTACGTATTTTTGATTCAAAACCTCAATGTCGTGCGGAGTTACCCCGTTCACCCGGAAGTGGTTCAGCAATTGGATAAACTGTGGATCCGACTGCCTGTAGATATGTTCCAGCTCGATGTAAACGGGTTGGCATCCGCGCAACGCGTGGGCATTGAAAAAGTAGGCATTGGGATAATAGCGGTTCATGAGCGGCCGCTCCTCGTCTTTTACCACCGGGGGCAACTGCCACAAGTCGCCGATAAAGAGTATCTGAATGCCGCCAAAGGGTTGGTTTTTGGTACGGCGTACAAAGCGCAGCACGGTGTCGATGGCATCAAGCAAATCGGCCCGGAGCATGCTCACCTCATCAATAATAAGCAGTTCCATTTCCTGAATGAGCGCCCGTTTGGTTCCATGCATGTGCAGGTTTTTAATCAGGCCGTTTGGGGCGGTCACCTGAAAACTGATTTCCATGTTGGTATCGAAACGGTCTTCGGGGATGAAGGTGCCAAAGGGCAGGTGAAAAAGCGAATGCAACGTGATGCCACCCGCGTTAATGGCTGCAATGCCTGTGGGTGCTGCAATCATTGTTTTTTTGTGGGTGGTTTCCACAATCTGTTTCAACAGGGTGGTTTTCCCGGTCCCGGCCTTGCCGGTTAAAAAAACATGCTGGTCGGTAGCATTGACAAAACGGTTGACAAAATCTGCTGCCCGGTTTTTTTCCCAATCTTTCATGAGTCTGTTGAATGGTTAAAAATTCTCATCCAAAAATAGGGATTTTGAGGAGAAAAGGAGGGAAAGGGATACGCTAATTTTTGAATCATTAAAAATTCTGAAATTCCCCACTATAGTTCCCCATGGGAGACCAGTCCCTTAGGGGTTGCAAAAAAATCATCACTGATTTCACTGGGGGATATCTTTCCACCGACAAAATGAGATGGAGGCTGTTAAAAAAGAATATTTAACCGCAAATTGAACATAGAGATTGAAAAATTAAATCATTTAGGTACCAACTACAAACCCTATCGCGGGATTCAGGATAGGGTTTGCAGTTTGAATGAGCCGATACTTACATGGCAAAATGCTTGAGTGTATCAAAGACCAAAAAAGCCGGCCACACACATGCTTTCAGAAATCCGACAACTCCCATCCAAAATCCGGTGGCTTGAGAGATATAATAGACGGCGGCTCCTATCATCCCAAAAAAATAGAGGGCACCATTGGAAGCGTGGCATTGGACATCGTTTTTCATAATAGTAATTTTTAACATTGTTAGTTAGTAAAGCCAATTGACGTTCTAAAGCTCTCATAAGTTACTTTAAAATCATTTGAAATTGCATGAAGATGGGTATAAAAAAATTCATGTAACGACTCACGTGCCTCAAAACCAGATTCTACGGTTTTTTTTAAACTACAGGGTGATGGGAAACAGGGAGTTGAATGATTTAATTGCTGAATAATAAGATTTAAGGAGATGATTGGGAATCCTTGTTATTTTTTAATCCGACGAAACCTGCCACAGAAGAAGATGTTTGATACATGTTTTTTATGATTTATGGTTATTTGCTGAAAGTGCATCCAAAAACTCCAAGACAAAGTCAGATATCCTTAGTTGTGGCATTTATTTGGATAATCATGAGTTAACCTGACCAGAAATTTATCTCACTTTTTTTTTATTCAAAATTCTATTATCTTTGGTGACGGTTATATGGTGTTGCCAACTAAAATTTTAGCAATTGTAAACGTTAATTGATATTTATCAACAGGATATGATAAAGCAACCTCCATGCCTGCCATTTTTTGCTTATAAAGATAGTTTAGGCATTTTGTTTTATAGCAATTTTTTTGAAGAATAATTGTAAATCCCCAATGATGGAGATACCTGAAAATCCACAAAGAGTAAGGAGAGTAACCGAAAATCTTAAGAGTAGGATCAGACTTAAATTAAAAAAAAATGAAATCTTTAAAAGCGGTTTTTAGTGTATATGTATTTATGTTTGTCGCCCTTGCCGCCTCTGGGCAAACAGGGCAGGGTAAAATTCTTTTGGGAGGGGCGTCAAAGTTCGATTTTTCAAGCTCAGAATTAAAATGGGAAACAGATGATGACCATGGCGATATAAGTAGAGCAACAAACCTAGAGTTTGCACCACAAATAGGTTACTTTATTATTGATAACTTAGCGATAGGTTTTGAGTTTCCTGTTAGCTATACAAATGAAAAAGAAGAAAGTGGTAATAAATACACCTCAACTACCATGGCTTTTGCTCCATTTTTAAGATACTACATTGGCCAAGGTAACGTTAAACCTTATATTCAAGGTTCCATTGGCGGAGGAAATATCAAAATGAAATATGATCTTGCTATGGGACTGGATGATGAAATTACCGGAGGAATGTTTCTCTATCAAGTAAGTGGCGGTATAGGAATCTTTGTGAATGATTATGTATCGTTCGATTTTGGCCTAGGATATTCATCTGCCTCTATGAAACCTAAAGAGGATAACAATGTTAATTATCGGACTATTACAAATGGTTTTGGTCTTGGTTTTGGGATTGTGGTGCTTTTATAACCATAACCCCCTGCTCATTTAACCAACAAATTAGTCAATAAGGGAACTGTTCCATATTGGTTACAATAATAAAAACAAACCCTTATTGGCTAATAATTATTTAATCTTGCTAGAATCTTTTTCTCTGTCTTTGCTTGTTCTAGATTCTAAAAATAATAACTGCCTTTGAATAGCCAGGGGTTGACACAAAGTCACCTCTTTGACTATTCAACCCTCCCCGAAAAGCATTTTGAACCCGTCAGAAGCTATTCTGATGTTGTTAGGGATACTTGGAGGTTGTAAAGCATGGGTTCACAAACTACTTAATCATTCTCTCGACTAAAATACTTATCTTTGTTTAAAAGGACTTGATTATGAATATACATGCAGAAAAATTGGAGATAATGAAAATGATTCTGGATACCGATAATCCAAGTATTTTAGAATCAATTAAAAGACTGTTTAAAAAAGGTGCGACTCTTGATTTTTGGGAAACTCTCCCTCAAGAACAAAGGGACGATATTTTACAAGGAATTAAGGAAATAGAAAATGGCGAAGTTTTGGATTATGAGGACTTTATGAAGAAACACAGATAATGAGAAAAGTAATTCTTTCCAAGAGAGCTTCTAACCGACTTGAAAAACTGATTGAATATCTTGAATTGGAATGGTCACTTAAAGCCAAGAAAGAGTTTATTCGTAAGCTTGATAAATCTCTGAAACAAATTCAAAAATATCCGGACTCTTGTCAGCAAACGGATTTTGTTAAAGGACTTCACATGTCTGTTGTAACCAAACAGACATCTGTCTTTTATCGGTATGACTCAAAGTCTATAAATATTGTGACAATTTTTGATAATCGGATGAATCCAAAAAGATTAAGAAAAGAAACCAAATAAGCCACGCTTTACAACAAATGTATATACAAAATAGGCGTGATAGTAGTAAGTTCAAAAGTTGTAGCCCGCTTCAAAATAATAACGGGTTGATAAGTTTGAAGTCCGCAATCGCCTACTTTGCATATACTTTCCATTGTCAGAAGTCATTCCGATAATAGAAATGGTGTAAATAGTAAAAAGCAATTTTGCCAACATGAAAAATTGCAACCCATTCCCTGAGTCTCAGTTTGGTCAATTGATCACTGTAACTGGTTTGCCTGATAGATGGTTAGCATCTCCACCTATGAATAATTTTCAGAAAACATCCCTGCTATAATCATAAAAATATATTTTTGTGATTGGTGTGTAACAAAAATGTTTTATATGCAGTTAGCCTTGGTGGTTATTATTTATGCGTTGGGCCCGGTAGCCCTGCTGTATGCCTGTAAAAAATCGGGTTTTTTAAATAAATTCGGTACCGTGGCGCTGGCCTATATTCTGGGGATTGTAATTGGCAACATAGGCCTGGTTAAACCTGAATACAAAGCGGTGCAGGATAATTTTACCTCGGTGACTATTGCCCTGGCTTTGCCCCTGCTCCTGTTCTCGATCAATTTGAAACAATGGTCGCGGTTGGCATTAAAAACGGGATTGGCCGTGCTTTTTGGAATCATTTCGGTAATTGTGGTTACAGTTGCCGGGTTTTACCTGTTAAAGGATGTTATTCCCGATGCTTGGCAGGTGGCAGGGTTGATGATTGGGGTTTATATTGGCGGTACCGCTAATATGGCTGCCATTATGAAGGCCCTGGATGGCAGTCCTGAAACGTTTATTTTGGTAAATGCTTACGACATCATCCTTTGCATCTTTTACTTTATTTTTTTAATTACCGTTGCCCAAAAATTTATCGGGCGTTTTCTTTTGCCTTTCAAACCTGCACCAGAGCAGGTCCATCTGAGCAACGAAGTGGACGATTTCGATGGTTGGGATGCCTATGTGGGCATCGGTAAATTAAACGTATTGTTCCCGCTCCTGTTGGCTGTAGTCCTTTCAGCATCCATCGTGGGCATATCGTTATTCCTTAAATCCTATTTTCCGGTGGATTATCAATTGGCAGGGCTTATATTGAGCATCACTTTTATTTCCATCCTGTTTTCATTAATCCCAAAAATAAACCAGATACAAAAAAGCTTTCAGTCGGGCATGTATCTGATTGTTTCGTTCTGCATTGTGGTGGGTTCTATGGCCGATTTTAGCATGTTTACCTTTAATTCCATTTACCTTGCGGTTTATATTCTGATTGTAATTATCGGTTCCGTCACACTTCAAGTGATATTTTCAAAAATCTTCCGGATTGATACCGATACTACCCTGATTACCTCCACGGCCTTTATCTTTTCGGCACCATTTGTCCCAACGGTAGCCAATGCCTTGCGGAATAAAGAGATCATCCTTTCAGGCATCACCATTGGCATTATTGGCTATACGGCAGGCAATTTTATTGGCATCACGCTGGCTTATTTGCTGCGGTAGTCTAATACAAATAATACTTCTCCGATAACTCTTTAAACGCAGCAGCATCGGCTTCCCAAATAGAACGGGCAGTTTCAAAATTAAAATCCTCCATCATCGAAAGGCGGATGGAGTCTGTTCCACAACCTAAATCGAACATCCGGAACCGATCCTCTTTCCCTTTAAAAGGATTAAAGTTTGGATCGATTTTATGGGATTCCTGTAAAAAGAGGAACTGTATTTCGGTAAGGTTCACCTTTTTGAAATCGGTGATATGTATCTGGACTCCTTGCATTTCTTTGCCTTGCTTATCTTTATAATAAGGTTTGTAATAGGTCGGCCTGAAAATCACCCCCTCAAGGTTCAACGCATTCATAGCGCCTGCCAATTGGTCGGCATCAATATCTTCAGTAACCAAGGTTTGGAAAGGCAAGGTATAGCCAATGCCAATCATATCTGGATCGAGTTCCCCAATAATTCCGGTAACCGCGTAGTAATAGGCAGTCTGGGCATTGGGGATATGCGGCGAGGTTGGGACCCAGTTTAAACCAGTTGCCCCAAAATCCATATCCCTGGAATATCCCTGCATTGGAATTACCTGCAACTGGCATTTCTTCCCGTTGGGTAACAATCCTTCAAAATTCAGCATCCGGGCCAATTCGCCACAGGTAAGCCCATACACGTACGGAATTTTAAATTGGCTCACAAAAGAATAAAACCCATCATGCACTAAAGGCCCCTCAACCCTTTCATCCCCCAATGGATTAGGACGGTCAAGGATAATAACCTCTTTGTTGTAATCGGCAGCAGCTTCCATCACCAATCCCATGGTGCTGATGTAAGTGTAGGAACGGACACCAATATCCTGAATATCATACACCATTACGTCAACCAGTTCCATGGCTTCGCGGTTGGGCTTTTTATCTTTTCCGTATAACGAAAACACAGGCAGCCCCGTTTTTTCATCGGTTTTGTTGCCCACCTCGTCACCTGCCGAAAAATTCCCGCGCACCCCATGTTCGGGACCAAAAAGTGCCACTAAATTCACTTTATCGCTTTGATGCAAAATATCCAACGTCGAAATCAGATTCCGGTTCACTCCTGTGGGATTGGTGACCAATCCCACCTTTTTGCCCTGCAACGGGGCAAAATCAATTTGTTGTAATACTTCAATTCCTAACAAAAAAGGTTGGGGAACAACCGCCGCTTTCTTTGTTTCAACGGCCATGGGTTCTTGGGTTTCTACAACGATGGGTTCCTTGGTCAATTGGCCTGTTTTACATGAGTATATCAATGTTAAAAACAGCAAAACCCAGACGGAAAATTTATTCATTCTTTGATGGTTTTTGATTAAAACACAAATTTAATATTTATTTTTACCGTAGATAATATGTATGACATCTTATCAATTAAAATTTCAGATTTATGAAACCGACAGAACTCAAAGATATTTATAAAGAATTAGCAAAAAAACTGGAAGCAAATTCTTTATTAACCGATGAACTTTCAAAAATTGCTTACGGAGCCGATGCGGGGTGCTATCGGAAAATCCCACAGCTCATCGTCAAATCAAAAAATGAAGCGGAGATTGGTTTTATACTTAGCCTTTTGAACCAGCATAAGATTCCGGTCACATTCCGTGCCGCCGGAACCAGCCTTTCAGGTCAGGCAATTTCCGATTCGGTATTGCTACAGGCCCGGGGCGATCATTGGAGTAAAGTTACAGTATCAAACGACGGGTTAAGAGTAAAAACTCAGATTGGTATTACCGGCAACCGACTCAACCAACTGTTGAAACCTTACCAGCGCAAATTTGGACCCGACCCGGCATCAATCAACTCGGCATTGATTGGGGGAATTATTGCCAACAACGCCAGCGGGATGAGCTGTGGCACACATGCCAATTCGTACGCCACCATTGAATCGGCCCGGATTGTTTTTACCGATGGAACCCTTTTAGACACTTCGAATGAAACGAGCAGAGATGTTTTCATTAAAAATCATGCCTCGTTGATAAATACGATTGAAACTTTGCGGAATCAGATTGTAAGCAACCCGGAGTGGGTCACATTTATCAAAACCAAGTATTCCATCAAAAATACCACGGGTTATGGGTTGAATTCTTTTACTGATTTTACCGACCCTATAGATATCCTTTTGCATCTGCTTGTTGGTTCCGAGGGAACGCTGGGTTTTGTCTCAGAAGCTACCTTTAAAACCGTTCCCGTGTTACCTTTCCGGGCTTCATCCATGATATATTTCCATTCGCTGAAAGATGCCTGCAACGCAGTACCACAACTCAAATCGGCAAAAGTTTCTGCCATTGAGTTATTAGACCGTGAGGCCCTTCGTTCGGTAGAAAACAACACGGGTATTCCCGATTTTATTAAATCGTTTGATAAAGAGGTTACAGCCTTGCTCATTGATTTGGAAGCGGTGTCACAAAACGAGTTGGAATCTTTGATGGACAGGGCACAACAGGCACTCTCCGCCTTTTCGTTGGTACGCGACATTGAAGTTACCTGCGACGTAAAGCAAATCAACGAATTCTGGAAAATCCGGAAAGGTGTATTTCCATCGGTAGGCGGTACCCGGAAACCTGGAACTACCGTTATTATTGAAGATATTGCCGTAGAAATGGCGTATTTAACCGAAGCTGTTCTCGAATTGCGGAACTTGCTCAACCGGTTGGGCTATGCCGATGCAGTGATTTATGGACATGCCTTGGACGGAAACCTTCATTTTATTATTGCTCCCGATTTTAGTAATCCCAAGGAGCTTACCAACTACGAAATTTTGATTGAGGAACTCACCCGGTTAATTGTGGACAAATACCACGGATCGCTAAAAGCCGAACATGGAACAGGGATAAATATGGCTCCCTTTGTCAACTATGAATGGGGTGAGGAATTGTACGAGGTAATGAAGAAAATCAAAGATGCCTTCGATCCCAACGGTATCCTCAACCCAGGAGTCATTATCAATGATGACCCCAAAGTTCACCTCAAGAATTTCAAGCCCATGCCATTGGTTGATGAATCGGTGGACAAATGTATCGAGTGCGGTTTTTGTGAAATCAATTGCCTTTCAACCGGATACACATTGTCGGCACGGCAACGGATCGCGGTCCATCGCGAATTGACCCGTTTGGCAATAGTGGGGGGAAATGAAGTTCAAAGAAAAACGATTGAAAAGAGCTTCCAATTTATGGGCAATGAATCGTGTGCCGGTGACGGGCTTTGCTCCACATCCTGCCCACTCTCCATTGATACAGGTGTATTCATCAAAAAACTGCGCAACCTAAATACGGCGGAAGATAAGTCGGCACAAAAATGGGCTGTACGCATTGCTGATAATTTTGATACAACTCAAAAAGCCATCCGGGCAGGTTTGGGGGTTGTTTCATTTTCACATCGTGTTTTGGGTGACAAATTATTGGGAGGGATTGCTTCCGGATTAAGAACCGTATCGTTTCAAACCATCCCGGAATGGAATCCCTATCTGCCTCAACCTGCAAAAACACAAAAGGTAAAACCCACTCAAAAAGACACTCAGGCACCCAAAGTGGTTTACTTCCCAAGCTGCATCAATCAGACCATGGGACCAGCTAAAGGCGATACGCAGCAAAAACCGTTGATGCAAATAACCATTGAAGTGCTTGAAAAGGCTGGCTATCAGGTTGTCTTTCCAGTGCAGATGAATGCCCTTTGCTGTGGAACACCCTGGGAGAGCAAAGGTTTTATAGATGTTGCCAACCAAAAATCATCGGAACTGGAAGCTGCACTGCTTTTGGCAAGCAATCAGGGGGAATATCCCATTCTGTGCGATACCAGTCCCTGCATTTACCGGATGCGGAAGGTGATGGATAAAAAAATGAAACTTTATGAACCTGTGGAATTCGCCCACGACTTTTTGCTGAATAAGTTGGTTATTAAAAAAACAGACCAAAAAATGACCTTCCACATCACTTGCAGTAGTGCCAAAATGGATTTGACCGAAAAGTTTATAAAAGTCGCCCAGGCTTGTACCAGCCAGGCATTGTTCCCTGAAGAGGTAGGTTGTTGCGGTTTTGCCGGCGATAAAGGATTTTCACAGCCCGCCTTAAACAACTGGGCATTACGTAAACTAAGGCCTCAGGTTCAAGAGTGTCAATCGGGGTATTCCAACAGCCGGACTTGCGAAATAGGGTTATCGAAGAATAGTGGTATCAATTATAAATCGGTAATGTATTTACTGCATGAGCGTATGGAGTAAAAAACATAAAAGCTGGCTAAGCCTCCAATAAATCCCGAATAACCTGCGATGCACAATAAATACCGAACAATGGTGGTAAGTAACTGATGGTTCCCACGATAGACTTTTTATTCTGTTCACCTTCGGTTTCAACAACGGCTTCCATGTCCACCTCTTCCGACGAAAAAACCACCGGAAAACCGCCATGAATATTCAATTTACGCAACCGCTTGCGCAGGATGCGGGCCAATTTGCAATTATAGGATTTATTCAAATCGGTTATCTGTACTTTCGAAGGATCGAGTTTACCACCGGCCCCCATGGAACTTACGATGTTGAGGCCTCGCTGTAACGCATGGTAAATCAGGTAAATCTTAGGCGAAAGGGTGTCAATGGCATCTACCACGTAATCAAAATCCTCTTGCAGGATTTCAATCATCGATTCATCACGGATAAATTGATCCACTACCTTTAGTTGCAAGTCGGGGTTGATATCCAGCAACCGCCCGCCCATTAAATGAGCTTTGCTTTTGCCCAGATTACTCCTTATTGCTGGCAATTGCCTGTTCAAATTGGTGAGGTTTACCACATCGCCATCTACAATGGTGAGTTTTCCTACCCCTGCACGGACAATCATTTCGGCGGCATAAGCACCTACACCTCCCAATCCCACCACCAAAACATGCTTCGTTTTTAGTTTCTCAAGTTGTTCTTTGCCCAACAACATTTCGGTACGTTCTAACCAATACTCCTGACTCATAATGTAAAGAGAGTTTCAAAATTGCGATGAATGGTTTCTTTTAATTCATCGGTGCAAATATGGCGCAATTCGGCCGCTTTTTTATAAATGGCTTCAATTTTCTCGTCGGAATCGTCGGTCTCGAAAAAGATAAAATCCAAAGGTAATTTTATAAAAACCTGCTGCAGTTTTGGGCTTTTCAGTAAAGCCTCGCCAAAGGATACAAAATGACCTCGGCGGATTATCTGTTGGGCAATGGGCTCATTTCCTGTAAATCCATGATAAATCCACGGTTTTACCGCCGGATAATGTTTTGATAAGAAGGCCAATTCGCTCCAAGCCCTCACGCAGTGAATGATTACCGATAACCGGTATTGATTCGCTATGTGGATTTGTTTTAAAAAAACGGATGCCTGTAACTCTAGATCGGTGTCAATGACCTTATCCAGCCCAATCTCGCCAAGAGCAATTATTTTTTTTTCATCACAAATATTTTCTAAATCACGGAGGTCGGCATCCACATCGGTTCTGGCAATATTCCAGGGGTGGATGCCAAAGCTGAACAATCCATGATCCGGAATAGTTGATGGGTCAACCATGTTTACCACCTCAATAGGTATATTGCAGGGTTTGTGAGTATGGATATTTACATAAGGTACCATAAAACGAAGTTAATCATTAAATCTTCAAGTCAACTGGGAAACTGTTGAAAGTCACGGGGTGACTCAATTTGACACAAAGAAGTCAAACAATTGTTTTTCAATTAGTCACCCCGTGACTTGCGGAATCAAGGTTAATCAACAAAAGCCTTTGGTTGGCGACAAAATAAACACATTTACAACTATTTTCCTTATTTTTGGTTTAACCAATAAACAATTGTACGGTAGTTTTAGTTATTTGTCAATAATTTAAAAATGAAAACCATGATTAGAACAATTACGTTAAGTGTAGCCCTCGTTTTAATGGCAGGGTTGCAGAACCTGAAAGCCCAATCTACCTTTAGTTTAAACATGATGGAATCGTATGTCAATGCTTATACCGAACCTTTTGCCAAGGCTTTTCCCATTGGTTTGGGTGGCGGCTGGACGCATACAGCTAATGTTCATAGTTTTTTAGGGTTCGATGTCACAATGAGTGCCTCATTGGTGATGATACCTTCATCGGCCGGCACCGTAAAGACTACGGACATAAACCTGCCAGATGGTTTTTCGTTTGCAGATGCCTCAGCCAATGTACCAACCATCCGGGCTAAAAGCGATGTTGCCGCTCCTGACATCAATATTTTGTTGAGTGCGGGTGGTTATGAGGCTACTGTTGGTTTTCCTGCCTTTAAAGGAGTTGGATTGCCTTTGGCCCCTTCGGCTGCATTACAGGTTGGCTTTGGCCTGCCAAAAGGTACCGAAATTATGGCACGCTTTATTCCCGATTTGAGTGGAGCTGCCAACAAAGTTATTCCTGATGGTACGAATGTGGAATTTGAAAAAACCGGTATGTGGGGTATGGGTGTAAAACACGACATCAAACAGTGGATTCCGGTAGTGAGCAAAGTCCCGTTCCTGCAAATATCAGGAATGTTCACCTATTCACGTTTTTATACCGGCTTTTCAGGGGGTGATTTAATGGTAACCCCTGAAATGTTAAGTATTACCAATGGTACTTTAGCAGCCAATACTACCCTCTGGAACGATCAAAAATTTAAAATGAAAGCATCATCGTTTACCGGCTCACTGTTGGTAGGTGCAACTATTCCGGTATTCCAGCCATTCATTGGTGTTGGGTTCAACAGTGGTAAATTCGAAAGCGGATTTTATGGGACCTACCCCATAGTTGAAATAAACAACACCAACGGTGATTTGGAAATCAACGATTCTGAGACTGACCCATTGATTATTGAAAACAAAAGTACCAAAGCCAACTTTATGGCTGGTGCCCGGTTAAAATTGGGGCCTATCGTTTTCCATTATGCTTTAACCATGGCGGAATATAAAATGCACAGCGCAGGTTTGGCCGTAACTTTGCGATAAACAAATTTGAAGATATGTTAGTGAAACCCGGAAAATTCTCCGGGTTTCTTTATTTTAGAAACTGCTGAACAATGAGCAATAACATTACGGAAATCAGAAACATGTTAATAGCAATAAAAGCCATCCTAAAATTGACCTTTGACTCTGATTTATATAAACTTTGATAGGTAAAATAAAAATAAGTGAGTGTAAAAACCACCAACAGAATCTTTAATACCCCTACAGATATCATCTCCAAAGCAGGCAAAAGCAATGCAGAAACTCCGGTGGTCAACATCCAGATAAATGTAATTCCTTTGAGCTGTTTTTGATTCCAAATGGCAGTCACCGAGGGTAACCCTGCTTTGGTATATTCTTGCCCATATTTAAGCAAGATGAGCCAAAAATGGGGAATCTGCCAGACAAAAAAGAAAAGGGACAATACCACAATTTTAGGATGCAACAATTCGCCCCCGGCGGCTGTCCATCCCATAACCGGAGGCAAAGCCCCACAAACACCACCGGGAATAACTGCAAAAGCTGAGCGCTTTTTCAACGGGGTGTAAACCAGATTGTACCAAGCTGCGGTAATCAAACCTAGGGCTGTTGTTACCCAGGTGGTAGTGAGGCCAAGTACCATGGTCCCCAAAACCAATAGTATGATCACTGCCCACCGTGTTTCTTTGGAAGAAATCTCTCCCGAAGGGATGGGGCGGTTGCGGGTACGGTCCATCATACTATCGGAATGCCGTTCCTGGTATTGATTCAAAGCAGCCACCCCTAAAGCTAATAGAAGGGTTCCGGCAAAAACCCCAAACAGGCTGCCTCCCTTAATCTGACCAAACATAAAGTAACCTGCTACCGGACTGAGCGCCACCGCAAAAGAAAGCTTGAACTTAGTGAGTTCTAGCCAACTACCGGTTCTAGCAAAAAAATGATTTTTCAATGCTTTTATTTTAAGGTTTTGATGTACGTAACAATCTCTCCCATATCTTCATTGGTAAGAACCTTAGAATAACTCTGCATCACGTTGGCAGGATAATCTTTAACCACTTCAGCATTGGGTTCTTTGATAGATTTTAACAAATAGTCCTCATCCACGGTAACCGTTTTTTCCTTTCCAGCAACCAAAACTATCCGTTGGATTCCAAAAATGCCTTTAAACGAAGGGCCAACAAGTTTTGAGCCATCCAACGAGTGGCAACCGGTACAGGCATTTGCTTTCAATATCTCCAAACCACGCGGGTCTTTATTCAGTTCCGGATGATAATCGGCCAACCATGTATCAAACTTTTCCTGAGGAATAACAACTGCTTTGGCCTCCATGTAAGAATGCCTTAGCCCGCAATATTCGGCACACAACACCTCATATTCACCTTCCAATTGGGCAGTAAACCACATATAATTTTCCTTTCCTGGAACAGCATCTTCTTTTACCCTGAAAGCAGGGATGTACAGACTGTGGATGACATCTAACGAATAAAGATTCAATTTTACCGGCTTGTTGATGGGAAGATACAAGTCCTTTGAAACCTTTCCGTTCTCATATTCGAAGTCCCAATCCCACATGTACCCATTCACTTTAATGTTCATGGCATCCTCGGGTACCTCGCGCATAATGACATAGCCGCGATACCCATAAAAAAACATCACCATTACCAGAATCAACGGAACCACGGTCCAAATAATCTCTAAAGTATTGCTGCCATCAATTTGGGTGGCTTTCGGATTCCTGGTTTTGCGATACCTGACAATGAAATAAATCATGGTGGCTGTAATCCCCATTAAAAAGAAAAGCGATATGCTAAATATCACCATAAATGATCGGTCAACACCTTCCACCATGTTCGATGCTCCCGAAAATATCTGTAGATAAATCATAGGTAAAATTTTATCTAAATGCGTAATCGAAAAACGTAATGACAATGATTAAAACAAACAAAAGTAAGACGCCAAAAACCATATACCTAAAAATGGGACTTTCAAATTTTAGATGCATAAACCAGGCTATCACAATTCCGCCTTTAATACATGCAATGATTAATGCCACGGCAACTGTTAAAGGCCCTAAATGAATGCCTGTTACGGTAATGGTTAAAAAAGTTAATGCCAACAATACAATCAGCACTTTGGCTAAGGTACTGTATGAGGTCACATGGTTTTCATGATGATTCTGCGCATCCATATATATAATTAGGTTATTAGGTATAACAAAGGGAACAAGAAAATCCAGATTAAATCGACCAGGTGCCAATACAACCCGCCATTTTCAAGTAACACATAATCGGTGGCATGAATTTTTCCCGATTTTATTTTAAAAAAGATGACCGAAAGGATGACCATTCCTACAAATATGTGGAAAACATGCAACCCGGTCATAAAATAATAAAGCCCAAAGAAAAGAAGTTCCCCGTGCTCCAATTTTATCAAAAGTTCAGAACCGGGGTAAATTCCCAAATGGATTTTATGCCCCCATTCAAAGTATTTATTTATCAAGAAAAGCAAGGCCATGGAGAGTGTTATGCCAACCAGAATGAGGGCTAAGCTTTTATTCCCTTTTTGAACGGCGGTAATGGCCATGGCCACAGTGGCACTACTTATTAGTAAAATAACTGTATTTAAAGCCCCCACGAAAGCGTTCAACTCATGGGCTGCAGTATGAAAATTGTCGGAATATTGGTTTCGGAAAATGGCATACACCAAAAAAAGGCCTCCAAACAAGAGCAATTCCGTGAAAATGAAGATCCACATCCCCATTCTTGCCCCTACATCATCTCTATGTTCTTCCATTGTTATTTATTCGTTTTATTTATCCAGATTGTAATCGTCAACAAAGCTATTCGAAAGTATAAGGAGGTTTGGTGATGGTCGGTATCTCTTCAAAATTTTCAACGGGCGGCGGCGAAGGAATGGTCCACTCTAAAGTGACACCGCCCCATGGGTTCATCCCGGCAGGTGTTCCATGCTTTTTGGTCCGCATTATGTTGTATATCATCAGAAAAATTCCGGTAAGCAGTATAAACGCCCCAATGGTTGAAATCAGGTGCCCCATGTGGAATTGCGGTAAGTAATCGAAATAACGGCGTGGCATACCTTGTACCCCAATAATAAACAGTGGGAAATACAACACATTAAAACCCACAAAGGTGATTAACCAAGCTACGTTAGCCCGTCGTTCATCGTACATTTTCCCAAACATCTTTGGCCACCAATAATGTATGGCAGCAAAAAAGGCAAATCCCATCCCTCCAAAAATAATGTAATGGAAATGAGCCACTACAAACGAAGTATCGTGTACATGCACATCGGTAGCCAGCGAACCAAGCACCAACCCGGTTAACCCGCCAATCATGAATAAAAATATAAACGATGCGGCATACAAAAAGGGAGTGCGTACATCAATGGAACCTTTATACATGGTTGCCACCCAGTTAAATACCTTAATGGCACTGGGAACAGCCACTATAAAGGTGAGGAACGAGAAAAACCAACGGGCGGTAGTGCTCATCCCTGAAGTGTACATGTGGTGGCCCCAGACAAAATATCCAACGGCAGCAATGGCTATGCTCGAAAGGGCAATAGCTTTATACCCAAAAATGGCTTTCTTCGAAAATGTAGGGATGATTTCTGTAATAACACCCATGGCCGGCAATATCATGATGTAAACTGCCGGGTGCGAATAAATCCAAAAAAGGTGTTGGTACAAAATTGGGTCCCCACCTAAAGAGGGGTCAAAAAAACCAATCTGGAACAGGCGCTCGGCCACGATCATCATTAAAGTAATTCCCACGATAGGTGTAGCCAGAACCTGAATCCAGGCTGTAGCATAAAGCGACCACGGGAACAACGGCATCCGGAACCAGGACATTCCGGGGGCACGCATCCGGTGGATGGTTACTATAAAATTTAACCCGGTTAAGATGGATGAAAATCCCAGTACAAATGCCGCAAAAACAGCAGCCACCACATTGGTCCCGCTCTCGGTACTATAAGGCGCATAAAAGGTCCAACCGGTATCGGGGGCACCATTACCAGCAAATTGTGACAATAAAGCTAAAATTGCCCCTGTAACATACAGCCACCACGACAGCAAATTAATTTTAGGGAATGCCACATCCCGGGCTCCAATCATAATAGGCAGGAAAAAATTACCAAACACGGCACCCAATCCTGGTATCACAACCAAAAAAATCATGATGATGCCATGAACCGTAAAAAAAGCATTATAGGTCTGAGGGCTCATTACCGTTTCTCCCGGGGCAATCAATTCTAAACGCATCAATCCGCCCAATAATCCCCCTACCAGAAAAAAAGTAGTAATTGAAACCAAATAAAGTATCCCGATACGCTTATGGTCGGTGGAAAAAATCCAGGCAAAAATCCCCTTCTTCCCTTGCTTATCCTGAATGAAATCCAATGGTTGTGTATGATTCTCCATAATCTGTTAAAATAAATAATTATCTCTTTTTTGGTTTTATTAATAGAAACATGAACAAAATCAAAGCAAAAAACAGGATGATGGTTGCACTCACTTTGGTAATCTGCAACTTGTATTTCTGCCCTTGCGGATCGTAGCTGAAACAATAATCAAGCACCTTATTAATGGTAGGCCTGGATATTCCTTGCGATGCCTCTGAAACAGCCATCTTCAAATCGAAGGGCAAGAAGTAAGTACCATATAAATAACGGGTTATCTTTCCCTCAGGGCTCACCAAAATAATGGCAGAAGGATGCAAATAATCGACACCTACTTTTTTTACTTTGAACCCTACTGAATTAAGTATCTGATTGACATTGGCTGAATCGCCTACTAAATAATTCCAATATTGCCTATTGGCATCGGTTAAGTGGGTTGAAAAATTGCGTTTCTTTTCAGCCGCCTTTGCTGGTGAATCGCCAGGGTTGAAACTGATGGTTACTACATCATAATCAACTCCCAACTGCATATCTACTTTACCGACCACCTCATTTAAACCATCAAGAAGTGGGTTACATAAACCTGGGCAGTCAAAATAAACAAAAGAAAGCACGGTAGGTTTATGGATATAATCACCCAATTTTACCAATTCGTTTTTTTCATTTAAAAACATCAGATCTAGCGGAATAGTGTCGTCCAGATGTTCAAATAACCCAACTTCGGCAGGTTTTGAAGCCAGGGTTTGCGAAAAACCCGTTGAAGCCAAGAAACAAATCAATACAAAATATAAATGAGAAAATTTCATAAAATGGTTCTTTCTATTTTTCAATTGCTTTACTATTCTCACAGGTACCTATTAAAAGTAAAGTGGCACCAAGTAACGAAATGTCTTTAAAGAAATTAATCCATACAAACATGTTGATGTTGGTCCCTTCATAAACATCACGGTAAACAAAATCAGGGTTCATGGTCGAAGGAATGAGTAAGTGAGGAATATGGATGGTTAAAATAAATAGTGTAAGCAAAACTGCAAGGGTTACAGCGGCCTCTTTCACATATTTTTTAATGATAATAAGCACACTCACAACAATTAAAAGAACTCCGGTAAAGACAACAGTGAATCCACCTCCAGGGATAAACGTAGTTAGCAACCCCGAAAAAAAACTTTCCATAAAGAAATGGTTCAAACCAAAAATGGCAAATGGCAATGCAAATAAAATGCGGCCAGTAACTGTTAACTTGTTCATAATTAATTAATTTAAAAAAGTTATTAATTCAAATTGTCCGATTGTTCTTTTCCCGATAAATAAATTTTCTTTAGTAACAAAATAATGTAACCAATAGTTCCCAAAACAGCTAAAACAGCTAAAGGATAGGCAACAGTGACCCACCACGGGGCTTTTCTTCCAACGTTCCATATTGCCCGGTTTTCAGTTAACGATGGCTTTTCGGTTGGAATTCCGGCAGCTACTTCCTTTGTATAGGCAACATCACCATATTTTTCTGTATCAACAACTTTTGCAATTACCTGAAGGTTGCCCTCTTTGTCTCCAGGCAGTTTGGCCGGTTCATTAAAAAATACCTCCCCTTGTTTATCGGTTATTTTACTATCGTCTATTTTTAATAAACCGAAGTACCTTTTTACAAAAAGGGCAATCTCCACTCCTTCGGCAGGAACATCGGCATCTTTTTCTTTGCCAAGTGCGATAATTTTAAAACCTTTTAAGTCAGGCAAATAATCCATTGTCAAGGTAATGGTCTTCCCTCCAAAGGCAGCAACTATGGAAGGCTCCGGCTGTTTGTAATCTTTATGGTATTTTCTGATGTACGAAATTACTTCCCAAATTTGTGCGCCTGATAACGTATTCTTAAAAACAGGCATTAACCCCCTTCCGTTGGTAATTTTATAATGCAAGGCACCATCGGTTTGTTTCGATACTGCCAACGAACTCAAATCTTTGGGTAAAGGGTTCAATTTAGCCATATTGCCTTGGCCCATATCGCCATGGCACGATTTGCAGTTCTTAGCATAAATATCCTCACCTGCTTTTTGCATTTCGCCGGTAAACATCACCGGTGCAGCTTTGCTTAGCTGGTCCTCGGGCACCGACCACAGGGTATCTTGCCCAAATAAGACGGTGTTTATTGAAATTAAAGCTATTATAGAGATAAAAGTCCCTTTTTTCATGATTCAAAAAGTGTAATTATGATAATTTTTCTGGTTCATGGATTCCTTTTTCATGGGCAGTTTCCCAAATTGGGATGATTGGAAACACCTTCGACAGGATGGTAACAATCATCAACACTAAAATAAACGAGGCCATGGTTATTAATCCCTCAATTAACGTGGGCTGGTAATAGATAAAATTATCGGGTACATTCTGGATAGGTAAAAACGGATGTTCCTGGGTCGGTACCACAATCAGGTAACGCTTAAACCACGAACCGATAACGATAAAGATACTGATGATAAACATCGGTAGTGGCTTCCGCATTTTCTTAAACAGCAGCAGCACAATGGGCAAAATCAATCCAAATATCTGAACTCCCCAAAAAAGCCAAGCATGGTTGCCGGCCATTAATTCCCGCAGATGAACAGCCTCATGCGATTTCATTTTATATCCGGGAACCAAAAATTCGTTGATGTTGAAGTACAGATAAACCAACGAAACCAGCACCAAAATCTTTCCGATTTTATCAAAATGCAGTTCGGTAATATAATCGTGAAGCTTATAATTTTTGCGGAAAAAATACATGGCAATAATTAAAAACCCGGTACCGGCCACAAAAGCCCCCGTAACAAAATAAGGCCCGAAGATGGTGCTGTCCCAACCAACTCTGGCCGTAGAAGCAAATAACCAAGAGGTGACTGTGTGAATGGCCAATGCCACAGGAATAATTAAAATAGCCATAATTTTGATGGCTTTATGCAGAATTTCATACTGTGAGGCTGTTCCTTTCCAGTTGATGCTCAACAGTTCATAAGCTTTACGCAGCCATTTGGGTAAGGTCTGATTCCGCGATAACATGGCCAAATCAGGAATTAAAGGCAAATAAAGCAATATCAAACTAATAAGCACATAAGTAGTTACAACTGTAACATCCCACAAAATAGGAGACTGAATCCGGCCATAAATAAATACATTGATCAGCCGCTCCGGACGGCCCATGTCGGAAACAATGACTAACCCGGCTATTGCTGCAAAACCAATAGCAATAATTTCGGAAATACGTGCAATGGGCGAAATCCATTTTGCCCCCGATAACCCTAACACTGCTGTAATAAGCATTCCTATCAGGCTGGAAGCAACAAAAAACACAAAGTTGGCAATATACATCCCCCAGGATACATAGTCGCGGATACCAGCCACTCCTAACCCATCGCGCAATTGAAGGTAATAAGCATACAAACATCCCAAAAGTGCAAGGGTTAAAAAACCCATCCAAAGGTGAAAACTCCGGTTAATGCCTATAGGTTTTATCAAATCGCTGGTTATCTTATGTAGCGATTCTTTCTGTTGTTCGAGTGTAAAATGATTCTCCATATTTACTTTTATGGGTTACGAATGATGTTCGTTTGTTATTAAAGTCTCTTCAGGGAAAGGGAACAACCGGTTTTTGGGTGGCAAGTAATACACCCTTGGTTTGGTTCCTAACTCCTCCATCAATCGGTATCCGGCGTTATCGCGCAGCAATCCGCTCAACCGGACCGTTTGTTTGGTGGTGCCATTGGTTACGGCATCTTCATTTTCATCGCCAAAATAATACACACCATTGGGGCAAGCCGATACACAATAAGGCATCTGCCCAACCCGCAACCTGTCGGCACTGAACAAACATTTTGAAATGGTTCCCCGCCGCTGTGGCACATTAAGCTCCACATCATAAGTCACCTTTTTCTCCAGCTCTTTGGCCTCCTCCTGTTTACCTTCGGCAATCATTTGGCTGTACTTAGATTTGTTCTCCTTATATTCTTGCTCTTTTAAAGGTTCATTCCAATGGAAAATCCTTGCAGAGTACGGACAGGCCGCCACGCAAAAGCGGCAACCGATGCAACGTTCGTTATCAATCAAAACAATTCCGTCGGGCCTTTTAAAAGTAGCATCCACCGGGCATACCGACACACAAGGGGGATTATCGCAATGCTGGCAAGGCTTCGGCATAAAATAAGGAGCCGTATTTTCGCTGTCCTGCATTTGCAGTACATTGATGTGATGCTGCTCCGGCCTTAGTTCGTGAGCACCCTGGCAGGCTTTCATACACTGACGTGCATTCCGGCATTTGGCCAAATCAATCACCATCACCCAACGTTTATCGGGTATACCCTCGCGCCCTTGCAATTGCAACTCGGTAAGCATATCTTCCACTGGATGTGAATGCCCTTCGGCTTCAACTTCAATCAACTGATGCTCTGCCGTTAATGCTTTGATACGGGATTCTTTCTTTTTTGAAGTTTCAAATTTAAAACCCGCAAACATGGCAGCACCGCCCATAACCGTACCTGAAGCAATTAACCCCACTTTTTGCAAAAAATCACGGCGCGAGTTGTTGTTATTCGTAGAATGATCTTCCATGTATTATTGTTTATTGTGATGCAATCGTTTTTATCAGACTATGTAAATGCTTTTTTTAAATTTTTGTTCAATAATATTTCAATTTAGATTCTTTCTAAATAAAAATATCTGCTATCTGCAATAAAAATCCACTGTTGCTAAATGTTCTCTTAAAAGTAGGAACTTAAATTCAATAAACAAATACAAAAATATTCACCGGGTAAACACACTTATAACGGAATGATTAAATTGCTGTCAAAACAAGAAACAAAAAATGGCTATTTACCAATTACCTAAAGAGCCTATATTTCCGCACCCCAATGAGGCTGAACCTAATGGTTTACTGGCTATTGGTGGCGATTTATCACCTCAGCGATTAATAGCAGCTTATGCTACCGGGATTTTTCCCTGGTATAGCCATCCGGATCCCATCTTGTGGTGGTCGCCCAACCCGAGGTTGGTACTATTTCCCGAAAAATTTAAAGTCACGAAAAGTTTAAAACAGGCACTCAACAGTAAAAAATATCAAATAACCTGTGACCGGGATTTTAAAAATGTGATTGAAAACTGCCAAAAAGCGCCACGCCCAGGACAACCTGGAACCTGGATAACTCCCGAAATAAAAAAGTCATACATCAAACTTCATGAGCTGGGATTGGCCCATTCCATCGAAACATGGTCCCAGGGGAAATTGGTTGGTGGACTTTATGGCATTTCGTTAGGAAAGACCTTTTTTGGTGAATCAATGTTTTATAAAATGACCGATGCCTCCAAAGTAGCTTTTTACTACCTCACGCTTTTGGCCATTGATTGGGAATTTCCCTTTATTGATTGCCAGGTGACCAATCCCCACCTGCTAAGCTTGGGAGCCGAGGAGATTCCGCGCGACGATTTTCTGGATTTGCTCCACGCTGCCCTGCTAGATGAAACAAGGCAAGGAAAATGGGAGATTGGGTTTCAACGATAAGTTCTGAAGTCCACAAAAACAAACTAATTTTAATATCTTTATTAATAATTTTTTTCTCCAGAAAACAATGTGTTTCAAAACAAACTGCCTCTGATTGCTCTCAGAACATTCCATATTCATTGATCACATTTGAAGGAACCGTTTGCCCAAAATCCCACAACTCAACAATTTTATCATCCACAAAGCGGAAAATATGAATCAATGCAGCGCCCAGCTCATTGGGTCTTTGCCGCACGTGAGAATGCACTGCTACCAAATCTCCATCCTGTAAAGTTCTTTGAATTTCAAATACTTTATCAGGTGAATTTGCAGCATTGGCTTCCATAGCCAACATCAAGGTTTCGGCATCTCCTTTAAAAAAAACATTGTGATGTTTGAACCCAGCTCCAACATACAAGTTAAAAGCTTCACGGGATTGACCTTTTGCTGCAAGTTTTAAAAATTCCTGCGCTCTTTCTTTATTTGTTTTGACTGCCATAAAAATTAACATATTACATGGTTTGTATTTGCATCCGCAAAGGAATTCATTCACAAAAAAGTAATCAAAGCGATGAAACCCACTTTTCGCCGGCCCAACCCACTGCTGCCCCTAATAACACTGAAAAGAGAGTCATCGGGATCAGTGACAGGGGCTCTTTTTCAGAAACCAAAACCATTACAGGCAACAATGCCAATAGGCCCACCAAAATCCCTTTAAGCCAGCCTTTCATGTTCCAGCTTACAAACGGGATAATTAAACCCAACACTACCCAATGCACAAATGCTGAAACACTGGCATAAGGGTTTAAATCCTGAAGTATCATGGGAACAGCATCAATTATTCCAGCCGCGATACCTATTGATAATGCAAAGAATATTTTTTTCATCTCATCTAAATTTTAACACACCTGCTAAAATTAACAAATAAAAATCATGATCTCACAAATCAATTGTGCTCTGTTTTTCAGATTTTCCTAACCAATACCACAAAAAATGATGTTTTTTAGGCTGATTTAAAAAACAATTTATGTTCCACGCCCACGTACAAACGATTGCAAAACAGTTAGTTAATAATATTTTTCAGCCTATCTACGCAACGTTTGCACTTTTGTAAACCTCTGATTTTATGCACATTATCATTAGTGAATTATGTTAAATACATTTCATTTTCATCACCAGCTTCAAAAAAAACAACAACGATGAGGGTTCGGGCGTAATTTTGTCAGTGAGATTTAAAACAAAAAAATGAAGATTATGAACAAGACAAAAACAAACGAGGTGAACCTGATAAGATCAAGAGCCCTCACAGTAATTTTTAGTATGCTAATTAGTGCATTAATGTTGTTGCCCTTATTTACATCGGCAAAAGGGAAAGACAAAGCTGCAAAAACAACCAAAGTTTACATGCAACCTTTGAATAAGGACTATCATGCCGCAGTTTCGTTGGTAAATTTGGAAGAAGGTAAATACACGTTGACCATTGAAAGCGAAAATGGCGTAAATGTTTATTATGATGCAGTTTTAAAATCACCTGAGAGTTTTGCTAAAGTTTTTGATTTTTCAAGATTGGAAGATGGAGAATACACCATACGTGTGAAAAACAAAGAAGGTGTCGTTGAACGTCATTTTGGCCTTGAGAATGGAAAAGTAAAGGTATATTACGAAGAAAAAGAAGAGCCTGTTTTTAAAACAGTTGGGCAAAAAGCCATTTTTGTGTTACCTAACGAGAACAACCTGAACTACTCGATTAGGGTTTTAGATGCTGAAGGTGAACAACTTTTTGCAACCAATGAAAACGCATCAACCATTAAAAAAATGTTCGATTTCTCGAATGTAGAAGCCGGTAGATATCAAATCCTGGTTTCGTCGAACAAAAGCGATTACAGTTTCGACTTTGTAAACCAACGTTAACAACCCAAATGTTAATTAACCAAAAAACCAAACCTTCCAAAGTCGAAAACACGACGCATTCAAAAGGATTAACTGCCCGTAAATAGGGCTACTACCTAATCCGGATTTCCTAAAATACTAGAAAGGATTGCTTAAAACCTAATAAACAAAGCAATCCTTTTTTATTTTGCCGCTACAAAGCCTGACAAAGCAAAACTGATTTTTATAGGCAAAAACGATTCTTTGTCCTAATTTAGCAACTTAAATTATGGCATCATGCGAATAGAATCAGATTTCTTAGGTGAGAAACACATCCACCAGGATGCTTATTACGGAATTCATTCAGTCCGCGCCCGGGAGAATTTTCCTGACAAAACAGCTTTCCCCGTGGAATGGTACCGTGCCATGGGGATAGTTAAACAGGCCTGTTACCAGACCGTTTGGTCGTTTAAAAAAGCTGTTGCCCAAAAGAATCCCACAAAATTGCAGCAACTGAAATTACCCGATGACCAGGTACTGCAATCCATGATTGATGCCTGCGGGCAAATAGGGCAAGGTCATTTTTACAATAACTTTGTGGTTCCAGCTATTCAGGGGGGTGCCGGAACCAGCATCAACATGAATATTAACGAGATTATTGCCAATATTGCTCTCGAAAAAATGGGCCACCTGAAAGGTTCCTACGCCATTATTGACCCCATTGAGCAGGCAAACATCTACCAATCGACCAACGATGTGGTTCCCACAGCGCTAAAAGTGGCTGTACTCCGCATGCTAAATCAATTGGAAGAGTCTATTAATGAGATGCGGAAACCCTTGGAAACCTTGGAAAAACAGTACCGACAAAACCTCAGGACTGGGTTTACACAGATGCAGCAGGCGGTTCCTTCTTCGTTCGGTCATCTTTTTGGGGCCTACAACGAAGCTTTTTCGCGCGATTGGTGGCGGGTTTCAAAATGTTTTGAACGGATTAAAACCGTTAACCTGGGTGGAGGAGCCATCGGAAGCGGTATTGCCATTCCGCGGTTTTATATTGTAGAAGTGGTTTTGGAACTTAAAAAACTGACCGGATTGCCAGTGACCCAAAATGAAAATCTTACCGAATCGACCAGCAATTTGGATTCTTTTGTTGAAGTGCATGCCATTCTAAAAGCTCATGCCGTGACTTTAGAAAAAATGGTCACGGATCTTAGGCTTTTGAGTTCCGATTTGATGCAACAAAAAGAAATTCAACTGCCGCCCCGGCAAGCCGGTAGTTCTATCATGCCCGGGAAAATAAACCCTGTAATTCCTGAATTTGTGATAACCTCTGCTCACCGGGTTTATAGTAACGACATGTTGATTACCCAACTGGCCGCCATGGGAACCCTGGAATTGAATGCCTATCTTCCCATGATCGGTCATGCAATGATTGAAAGTCTGAATCTACTGATTGGTTGCAACCAGACCCTTGCCAACAACCTATTGAGTGGATTAACCATTGATGTTAAAAGAGCCACTGAGAACTTATATCTGAGCCCATCGGTATGTACAGCACTGGTTCCAACAATTGGCTACCATCAAGCGGCCATTTTATCGAAAACCATGCGTGACAATAGCTGCACCATTTTCGAAGCCAATGTGATTTGCGGCCTTTTGGACAACAAGTTACTAAAAAAATACATGGAACCCGGTATGTTGTTACAAAAAGGGTTTTCCATAAACGATATTTGAAAAATAGATAAAACCATGGATGAATCAAATAAATACCAGTTTGAACTGGCATTTAAAGTACGAGATTACGAATGCGATCTTCAGGGAGTGGTAAATAATTCAGTCTATCAGAATTATTTGGAACATACCCGCCACGAGTTTTTAAATGCGGTTGGGTTAAACTTTGCTGGATTATTTAATCAAGGAATTGTGGCAGTGGTTGCCCGGGCCGACATCCAGTATAAATACCCTTTAAAAAGCGGCGATGAATTTGTTTGCCGGCTGAATGTGGAAAAAGAAGGCATCAAATACCTGTTTCACCAAAGCATTTATCGGCTGCCTGACGAAAAGCTCTGCATCAAAGCAATTATTACCACGGTAACTACCAAAGATGGCAAATTGCGGGTTTTTGAAGAACTGGACAATGCTTTTCTAAACGTAAAATAACCCGCTAGTGTAGATGAAAGGAAAAGAATCGAAACCTCACATTGGAATTTTTGGGCGAAGGAATAATGGGAAAAGCTCCCTTATCAATTTCCTGGCCAACCAGGATCTGGCGATAGTTTCAGAAGTAGCAGGAACTACCACCGATCCTGTAAAGAAAACGATGGAAATTGCGGGGATTGGCCCGGTGGTAATTATTGATACCGCAGGTATTGATGATTCCGGGGAATTAGGGTTGAAACGGGTTAAGAAAAGTTTTGAAACCATCCGGAACATTGATCTGGGCCTGCTGATTATCACCGATAACCAGTTTGGGGTTCCTGAAGAAACCGTGATTGCTGAATTTCAGAAATATGAAGTTCCATTTGTAGTTATCCACAATAAGGCTGATCAGACGGTTTATGCTATTGAACTGGCCGAAAGATTAAAGCTGGATTATAACATTGAGCTTACCAACTTCAGTTCGTTTGAAGGGTATTCAAGAGATACTTTGGTAAAAACCATTAAGAGGGCCATCCCGGAATCGGCCTACTTAAGCAAATCATTGGTTGGTGATATCATCCGGCAAGGAGATATGGTATTGTTAATCACCCCCATAGATGTGGAGGCTCCCGAGGGAAGGTTGATTCTTCCGCAAGTACAGGCCATCCGTGACATATTGGATAATGACGCTATTGCCGTGGTTTGTAAAGAACGTGAATTGGACCAGTTGCTCAAGCGGTTAAGTCCGCAGCCAGCACTTGCTATTACTGATAGTCAGGTTTTTTTAAAAGCCGGGGCATCAGTTCCTGAACACATTCCATTAACCAGTTTCAGTACCGTGCTGGCAAGGTACAAAGGTGATTTTCAGAATTACCTGAAAGGCACCCCACATCTATCAAAATTACAGGATGGCGATAAAATACTGATACTTGAATCCTGCTCGCACCACGTGTCGTGCGATGATATTGGACGCATAAAAATCCCAAGGTGGTTAAGTAATTTCAGTGGCAAAAACCTCACCTACGAGGTGGTAGCCGGTTTAAACCAGATTCCCGGCACCATTACCGACTATGCCATGGTGATACAATGCGGGGGCTGTATGATTACCCGCAAGCAACTGATTAACCGATTGAGGCCAGCCGTAGAAGCCGGCGTCCCGGTTACCAATTACGGGATGGCCATTGCTTACATGCACGGCATTTACGAACGGGCCATTGCCCCTTTTGTAAAGGTTGATAAAGATTCGCTGGATTACTTGTAATTTATTACACCCTCACTCCTACTACAACCACATCGTCGATCTGCTCAATTTCACCGCGCCATTCGTCGAAGGTTTTATTTAGAATCTCGCGCTGTTCGGCCATCGGTTTTTTATGGATGCTCAGCAAAAGCTCCTTAAAATTTTTCGACATAAATTTGCGCCCGTCACCGCCACCAAACTGATCGGGGTATCCATCGGACGAATTGTATAAACAATCGCCTTTGCACAAATCAATCTCTTCCATTGTAAAGGCGGTATCTAACTTGATGTAGTATCCAATGGGCATGCGGTCGGCCTTTAAATGAATTACTTCGCCGTTGCGGATAACATAAAGTGGGTTGTATGCTCCTGAGAACCTGAGTTTCATGTTCTTGTGGTCGATCACGTACAATGAAATATCCATCCCGTCCTTCGATTCCCCCTCTTTCCCTGTTTGATGCAATTGCTTGATTACCTGTTCACGCAAACGATCTAATATCAGGTTGGGCTGCACGATACCCTCTTTATTAACAATCTCATTTAAGAATGCCACACCCAACATACTCATAAACGCCCCGGGAACACCATGTCCGGTACAATCGGCAGCCACAATAATGGTAATATCCTCATGGCGGGTTACCCAATAATAATCACCACTTACAATGTCCCTAGGACGATATAGGATAAAATATTCATCAATCACCGGTTCAATTTGCTCGGTAGGCGGTAAAATAGCTGCTTGAATCCGCCGGGCATATTGTATGCTGTCGGTTATATTTTTATTCTGCTCGGCAATTTTTTCATTCTGTGTTGCCAGTTCCTCATTTTTGGCAGCAATTTCGGCAGTACGTTCACGTACTTTTTGCTCCAGAATCCGTTTCTCCTCTTTCAGGTTCCGTTCCCGGATTACAATAAATATCCAAATACCTGATGCTGTTAAAAGAATATAAATGATATAAGCAAATGTAGTTTTATACCAAGGTGGCGAAATGATGATACGGATGCCCGTTCCTTGCTCATTCCAGACCTTATCATTATTCGAACCGCACACCATAAATACATATTCACCCGGCGAAAGACCTGAATAACTAGCCCTCCGGTCATCGGCATCCTTGAAGTTCCAATCTTCATCAAGCCCTTCCAATTTGTATTTGTATTTGTTTTGAGCTGGGTCGGTATAATCGAGCACTGCAAACTCAAAGCCAAGGAAGTTCTGGTTGTATTTTAACCGGATAATGCTATCCATTTCAAATTCCTTACCCCTGATGGTAAATTTATCGATAACTACTTTGGGTTCATTCCGGTTGATGCTGTCGGGGAAAAAGGAGACAAAACCTTTGGTGGTAAAAAGAATGATTTCACCATTTTTTGTTTCAAAATCTGATGGATTTCCTAAAAACAGATGACTGGAGAAATCAGCTTCGGTAAAGAAATTTTTTGCTTTTTGCTCCATGGTATCAATTTTCGACAACCCCTTTCCTGAAGTTACCCAAATATTCCCAAGGTTATCTTCCTCCAATCCATTGATGTTGTTGTCGATCAAACCGTTTTCGACAGAAAAGAATTGGAATTCGTTGGTCTCGGGCCTGAACCCATAAACTCCATTCGAGCTATATATCCAGATGGCATTTTTGCCAACCTTACAATGGGCGGTTCCCCACTCATTCTCATAGGTGCAGGTAAATGATTGATGGCTTTTTGTTCCACCCTCAATCCTGTGAAGTTCAGGCATAGTGGCAAACCAAAGGTTCCCTAAAGAATCTATATCAATATTGCCTTTGCTGAGAGGCCCATTTTTAAACTCATCGGAAAACTCATAAACCATTTCGAGCTTTTTTTCTTGCGTGTTGAAATGATAAATACCATCCGAAGTCCGTATCCATAGGTTGTTCTTTTTATCGATACTGGCCGTTTTAAAAAAACCCTGATCAACATCCTCAATAAAATCATATTGCTGATTAAATGAATAAAATGCTTCGGTGTAAAGTTTCTGATGATTTATTTCATAAAAACCGTCCGGGCAAAAGGCATATATTTTATTTGAAGTTCCAAAAAGAAGTTTTTTGACATTGTTCTTCAGGCTATCGTTTCCAACTATCAAACCTTTAACTACTTTGGTATAATCTACTTTATTTTGTGGCAGGTTGTACCTGCAAATTTTATTATCAATGGCTAACCAGAAATAATTATCGTGCGTACGAATCATATCGGCAATAAAATATTCCTTTTCGCCGGTAAATTCATCGGCTGGGAAAATTTTATCGGGGAGTCTGTATTCCTTTTTTGTTGTCAACGATCTTGAGAAACAGTAGATTTTGTTTTGAATTGCATACCAAATATTGGCCGACTCATCGTAAGCCACAGGATAGGAATTGTCTGTTTCGATGCCAAAGTCAGTGAAATTAAACGGATCGGGTATCAACCGGTTCAATCCCTCAAAGGTAGCTACCCAAATATTTCCACCTTTATCCTCAAAAATCTGAATTATATGGTCATCATACAGGCGGTTATGGTTATTGGCGGTAATCTTCTGAATGGTTTTCCGTTCCTGGTCATATATGTTAAGCCCTCTGTCGGTACCTATCCAGATGCGGCGAAAATTATCTTCAAAAATGGAATAGATGGAATTGCTCGTTAAAACCTCTTTGCCGTCAGAATTTTGAAAAACCATAAAACGCGACCAAAGATGATCGTACCTGATTAATCCATTACCTGAGCCAATCCAAAAAATCCCTTTCTTATCCTGATATAACCTCAAGTATTCTTTCTCGGCCGAATTCCCCAACAACCCTTTAAAGTCGATGGGAAATAAATTGAAAGTGCCTTTTTTGTAGTTGAACTGATGCAACCCCTTATCGCTGATAAAACAAAAATCGCCATCATTATCAACCAAAATATCTTTAATGTTTTGCGATTCGATATAAGTTGAGTCTTTAAAAACAGATAAATAGCTAGAACTAATGCTATTAAATTCCTGATTCGATAACGGTAGCAATTTAACCCCGCAAAAAGTCAGTTTATCGGGAGCAGCGCCTTCCCAACTTCCACAGGAATGTGAAATGTCGCTTACAAATTTTAATTGGTAAGCTCCTTTTTTCAAAAAAACAGGTTCAGCCCCGAATCTATTTTTATCTTCACCCCCTGTCCACAGGCTTTTTTCGTGGGTAAGTTCCCAAATCACTTTTTTACCTTGAAATAACGACCCAAAATCATAAACGCCACGGGAATCGGATTCTCCACTAGAAGCAATTAAGTAATATCCGTCGTTAGGGATGTTAAAAGCTATCGAGGTGTCGGTGGAGATGCCTGGATTCGGAATCTCGGCTGTTCCTTTCCGGTTAACCAAAAGCGAATCGAGAAACCTCCAACCACTGGGAGTATAAGTAGCTGGCGGGCATGTAAATTCAATAGTTTTGTTCGTTGCAGGATCGAAAAACATCACTCCTTTTCCGGTAGGCCCTACCCAATAATTGCCTCTCCGGTCTTGAACCACTTCCACTTCCATATCAAAACTCCGCGACAATAAATCCTGATAAACATATTGCCGTTTTCCATCTTTGAAAACAGAAAGTTGGTCGAAATGTCTTAACCAAAGATTCTTATGATTATCATAATACAACGAGGCAATATTGTTGTAAGGCAATGAAAGGCTATCGTTCCGGTTGTTTTTAAAAAGTTTGTACGAATATCCATTATACCGGTACAACCCGTTTCGGGTGGCAAACCACATAAACCCGGTTTCATCCTGAACAATGCCGGTAATAAATCCTAAACTTCGACCACTTTCGTTGGTAATCTGTTCAAATACAATGTCTTTTTGTTGCGCGGGCAGTAGGGTTACAAATAGCAAGATGCATGCTGTAAAAGCAACATAAAATCGTTTCATCGAGGCTCGGTTTTGTTGATTAAATGTGGATTAAAGATAATTATTTAATCGAATTTTATAAAATCAAATTCAAAATGCAAGGGTGTACGACAAAATTCCCTTTTTTCAAAAGATTACAAGTAATCTTTTGTTTTAGTGTTTTTCGTGCTTTTTGTTGTTGAATATAATTTTTGTTCCATTACCCTCAAAAAGTTAACAACGAAAAATACTAAAAGCCAGAAAATATATGATGTAGATGAAACTATCAGGTCAGCGATGAACATTATCAGGGGTACAACAAATGCTCTACTTGAGGTTGGGCTACAAAAGTTGGCATTTCAATATACTAAGCCAGCTACTGGTTAATTATTTGAAAGCGACAGAGTAATTCAGAAAAAGGGAAAAATGTCGTACACCCAAATGCAACAACCTTTTGCAATTTACTCCTGACAAAAATCATCTATGATTCTGCCAAAGAGTAACAAAAGGTACATAAAACTGTCTGAAAGTTATACTATCTTTGAATCCGAATCGGAGTCCCGGGCTTTACTCGTGACAAAGAATTTGAATAACAAATACGGATCCGAAGGAACAGCTGACGGAAAAGTGAGAAAAAGAAGTTTCGTGTAAAAGTTGCTTACAATTTTACACTTTACATAAAAAGCAAAATCTATTTCATTTCCCCCTTTTCCAAAAAAACCCTAAGAATTCCGTTACAAATTAAAAGACACTGTGTATTGTCTATGAGTCTTATATCTAAAAATATTTATTATGATTTACAGTCCTGAAAAATATGCTATTGCCGATGAACGGATGAAACCATTTATTGATGAACAGGAGATTTGGGATTTTATAAACCAAACCAAACCCACAAAAGAATGGGTCCGGGAGGTAATTGCCAAATCGTTGGATAAAAAAAGGCTGTCGTTGGAAGAAACGGCCGTATTGATAAATGCAACCGACCCGGAACTTGTTGAGGAGATAAAACAAGGTGCCAAAATGTTGAAAGAAAAGGTATATGGCAAACGGATTGTTTTGTTTGCCCCTTTGTATGTGGGAAACTATTGCACCAATAATTGTAAATATTGCGGGTTCCGCACCACCAACCGTAAGCAGATCCGGACTACTTTAACCGAGGAGCAGCTCATTCAGGAAGTTGAAGCCCTTGAAAAAAACGGCCAGAAACGGTTAATATTGGTTTATGGAGAACACCCCAAATACGATGCCCAATTTATTGCCGATTCCGTTCGGACGGTTTATAAAGTAAAAAAGGGAAATGGTGAAATCCGGCGGGTAAATATCAACGCGGCTCCCCTGGAAATTGACGATTTTAAAACCGTTCATGAAGCTGGCATAGGGACCTACCAGATTTTTCAGGAAACCTATCACCGTCCTACTTATGCCAGTGTGCATTTAGCAGGAAAGAAAGCCGATTACGATTACCGATTAACAGGCCTTGACCGTGCTCAGGAAGCCGGAATTGACGATGTGGGCATTGGAGCCTTGTTTGGTTTATACGATTGGCGTTTCGAAGTTTTGGGGCTTATCCGGCATGTAAACCATTTTGAGGCTTGTTACAATGTGGGGCCGCACACCATTTCGTTTCCACGGATTAAAGATGCATCGGAATATGAAATTGTAGATAAGTACCGGGTTTCCGACGAAGATTTTACACGGTTGGTTGCCATCCTACGTCTGGCGGTTCCCTACACGGGAATGATTCTTACCGCCCGCGAACCCATGGAAATACGCCGCGAGATAATGAGTTTTGGGGTTTCACAAATTGATGGCGGAACCAAAATTGAAATGGGTGCTTATTCCAAGAAAGAGGAGCACCAGGATTTGGATAAAGAGCAGTTCAAGATCAACGATAACCGCTCGCTAGGCGAGATTATTGATGAATTATTAGATAAAGATTACATTCCATCGTTCTGCACCGCGTGCTACCGTACCGGACGCACCGGGGAACATTTTATGGAGTTTTCAGTTCCCGGGTTTATTAAGAATTATTGTACCCCAAATGCTATGATGACCCTTGCTGAATATCTGGAAGATTATGCCACACCTGAAGTTAAAGAAAAAGGTGCAAAAGTAATTGCAAAGAATCTGGCCGAAATGGAGGAGGGAAAAATTAAACAGAATCTGGTGGAACGCCTCGGACGCATTAAAGTGGGGGAACGCGATTTGTATTTTTAATCATGTGTTCATGTGACCATTTGCTCATAGCCCATGAACTAATGAGCAAATGAGCTAATTAAATAAAGAAAGAATGAACTTGATGAAAAATATAAAAGATATACTTAACCAAAAAGAGTTTTCAAAGGAAGACCTCGTAACCATGCTATCGGCCAAAGGCGATGACCAGAAATTACTTTTTGCCAAAGCTAAAGAGGTAAAGGAACGTGAAGTAGGAAAAAAGGTTTACTACCGGGGATTGGTGGAATTCTCAAATATCTGTTCCAAGGATTGCTATTATTGCGGTATCCGTAAAGGGAATAACCAAGTAAGCCGTTTCAACCTCAGCGATGACCAGATTCTTCAAGCGGCGGAATTTGCCTACAAAAGCAGTTATGGTTCGTTTGTGATGCAGAGCGGCGAAATAAGTTCTCCTGCTTTTACCGAACGCATTGAAAACCTGCTCCGCGAGATTAAACGGTTGACCAATGATGAGCTTGGAATTACCATTTCATTAGGTGAACAAACCGAGGAAACCTATCAACGGTGGTTTGATGCCGGGGCGCACCGCTACTTGTTGCGCATTGAATCGAGTAACCGCGGACTTTACCAAAAACTGCACCCCAACGATGCCAACCATTCCTTTGAAAAACGGTTGGAATGCCTCAATACCTTAAAGAAAATTGGATACCAAACCGGTACCGGAGTAATGATAGCTCTGCCGTTTCAGACTTTGGAACACCTGGCCGACGACATTCTTTTTATGCGCGATTTTGATGTGGACATGGTGGGGATGGGCCCTTACATTGAGCACCCGGATACCCCATTGTATCAATACCGGAATGAATTGATTCCTTTAAAGGAACGCTTTGAACTTGCTTTACGGATGATTGCCACTTTGCGGATTGTAATGCGCGATATTAATATTGCCGCGGCAACAGCCCTGCAGGCTATTGATCCTATCGGGCGCGAAAAGGCTGCAAAAGTTGGTGCAAATATCATTATGCCTAATATTACGCCAGGATTGTACCGGAACAGCTACAAACTTTACGAAAACAAACCTTGTGTGGATGAAGAACCACAGGATTGTGTGCAGTGTTTGGATGTGCGTATCCGCCTGGCTGATGCCTATATTGGCTACGGCGAATGGGGCGATTCAAAACATTATTTTACTCGAAACACCAATAGTTAGGTTTTCTTCTTTTTCCGATACGATTATTTAAGTTTTAGCTACTACCCGGACAAAATGTATTATGGTAAATTACTGTGCGTTAATGTATTATAGTTGCAAATTCATTATTGTGGTTTGTGTTCCACATTTTATTATTAGTAATGCGTAATATATTAATCATATATTTAATATATAAGTGTAATGATTTGAACAATTTATTGTATTAATAACAATAATATATTTATTTTTGCACATAAATAGTATTGAATAATAAGTTGTTATGGAAACACTAATAGAGATTAGCGGCAAGCATGTGAAGAATTGTAGCATGAATTTTGTTCGATTCATGCTTTATGAAATTGATTGGAATGACAGATTGATTGCAATAATGGGAACCCGTGGAGCGGGGAAAACAACTATTATGCTACAACATTTAAAAGAAAACTATGGAATAAGTGGAAAAGCCATATACATCAGCCTCGATAATGTTTATTTTGCAAAGAACAATTTGGTGGATTTAGCCGACCGTTTTGTGAAGCTTGGAGGTAAGGCCCTTTACATTGACGAGGTACATAAATACCCCAACTGGTCGATTGAACTAAAAAACCTGTACGACAATTACCCGGAATTAAAGGTTGTTTTTAGTGGGTCATCCATGTTGGAATTGTATAAAGGACAAGGTGATTTGAGCCGCCGGCTTTCTTCGTATGTTTTACCGGCCATGTCGTTTCGTGAGTTTATTGAATTGGAACACAAAATAACTTTTCCATCGGTTACTTTGATTGACATCATTGAGAACCATGTAGATATAAGCTATCGTATTTGCGAAAAGATAAAACCCATTGCATTGTTTGCCGATTATCTGGAATACGGTTCATTGCCTTTTTATCGCGAAAGCCGCTCAAAATACCACGAACGGTTGCTAAATGTGGTGAACATGACGTTGGACTACGATTTGCCTTCGATTACCCCGACCGATTATGCCCATGTACTAAAAATAAAATTGCTGTTAAAGCTTATCAGCGACTTGGTTCCATACAAGCCCAATATTAGCAAACTGGCTGCACAAACCGGTATTGACAGGAAGACGGTGCTGAAGTACCTTGACTTACTGCACAAATCGGGGTTAATTACCATGTTGCTGGATGCAACAACCAGTGATTCTATTTTTACCAAACCGCAAAAAATATATTTAGGAAACCCTAATTATATGTTTGCTCTTTGCGACGAAAAGCCCAATAAAGGTACCTTGCGCGAAACTTTTTTTTGCCATCATTTATCGGCTAAATACAAGCTGCACGTAAGCGGTGTATCCGATTTTTTGGTTGAAAAGAAATATACTTTTGAAGTTGGCGGGAAAAACAAGGGGAATTACCAAATAGCTGCTGTTCCCAATAGTTTTGTTGCCAATGATACCATAGAGTATGGGTTTGCAAACCACATTCCATTGTGGATGTTCGGTTTTCTTTATTAGTGGGATATTTAAAAAGGGGTTAGTCCGTTTTTTCGATATTGCTGATTAGCCAACCGGAATTATTACTGGTGCGGTTGAATTCCTTCACGGTTATCAGCCAACTGTGGAAGGTAATTAAATACATCACTTTTTCGATGTTGTTAATGGTTAACCGGTTGGTTCCTACTTCGGTCATAAAAAGCAGCGAGGTATCGGTGATTACGGTTGATGGGTAAAAATAGATTGGGTTGCTTAAATCCTCTATCCTTTTTAGGTTGATAAAACTGGTTTCATGGCTGTTGGGGGCAATAAAATACTTTTGCAAACTATCGGCCACAGTTTTAAAGCAATTGGTTTCCACTTTGCTGATTACCCATTTTGCCGAGCGATCGGGTAGCACTTCGGGCAAAAAATAGATGGTGCAATTCTGGTTTTTACCCCTATAGTTGATATTTACCAATGCCTTGGCCGTGACCTGTCCGCTAAATAGGGAGATGAATTGCGGTGCAGCAGGATCCACTACCTCGCAAAGAAACTGGTTGCAAAGCTTACGGTAATTGGAATCGGCCAAGTTTTGCTGGCGTACATCCTCTTTGTTGAACAGATAGCCCAAGTAATGAAACCGGGGGAATTTGGCTTCAAAATCGTTGCCGATGCGGTTCCCTTTCCAGTCGGAAACATAATTGAACCGATCGATAAACTCGCCGAATTGTTTAACCTGCAAATAATATTGGTCGGGGGTTTCTGTTGTTATAGATGAGTTGGCTAAATGTGGGGTTTGAGCTGGCAAATAACTTAATACCCCTAATAAACCTACGATTAATAAAAATAAACGGTTCATAGGCATTAGGCCTTTTTAGTTTCGGTGGCCTTGATATTTCCTAAAAACACCTTCCATTTCTTTTCGTTAAAGAATTTATCCTCCACCAAATCAATCACAATTTCAATCTCCTTTTTAGTAACATCCTTATAAACCAGGTTATCGCCCATAAAACCGGTGAATTCCTGAATAACGGTTGCCGATGAATAGTATCTTCCGTCGGGGCCTTTGGTAAAGCTGGAAATGTAAACTAAATCGTAAAACTTGATAATTACAGAAGTATAAGGCAATGATTTTAGGCGGGCCAAATATTTTTCCATGGGCCGTGATTGGGTGGTAATTGCACCATCGGGCATGATGATGGAAGTTTGCATTTCGGCACCTTTAAAAAATAGTTTCAAAGCCTCCTTTTCAGCCATGTTACGTTTTTCGGCAGGTTCATCCTTGCTGCCAATGGTAACAATATGTTGTTGAAATTCCTCAACCTTTTGTTTGGTCTGTTCTTTAAAAACCTCAATATCGGCATCTGAAAGGTTTATTTCATCAACAATTTTAGCTTCTTTGCTGGCAACAGCAGTTTTGGTAGGTTCCTGGGCAAAAGCTGGAATAAGAAACACTATGCTAATAATTAAAAATATCAGTCTCATTTTTCAATAAATTATTTTCACGAATTATACAAATAGTTATTATTGCATTCAATGGTTTTTAATTTTAATCCCCCGCACCTAAAATTTATAACTAATCCCAAACTTAACACCAAATCTGGAGATTCCTATCTTTTGTGTGGATGATTTATTACCAAAGGCATCGATAAAATCGGAATTTTTTGAAATATCGGTTAATCCGAAAACCATTTCGGGACCCACATATAGGGAAGTAAAATAATCTAACGGATAAGTAACACCGAACGAAACGGTTGCTGCCAGATGAATAGTTTTAACATTGGCTTTACCTTGCACATCAATATTTGGGCGGTTAACAAATCCCAATTCGGGCAAGTTTATGGTTTGCATCGATTCGGGATATTGCTCGTAATATCCCGATGTTGAAAGATTTCCGGTGGTTTCATATTTTGCACTCACTAAAATGGAAGTTACCAGACCCAACTCGCCATAAAAGCCCCATGTTTCGGGCGTTTTATTTGTATGGTACATAAAAGTTATTGGAATCGTCAAATAATTGAAATTGACCAGGGAATCGTAACCAGCACTGATGTTTTTCAGATAGGTTTCTTCATTTACATCGGTAAAATAAACACTGTTTTGAAAATCGCCTTTCAATGTTGATAAATAACCTAAACGGCTAAAACCTAATCCGGCATTCACTGCCATTTGATTGTGAAAATACCACACAGCATTTGCCTGAACTGTGAAACTGGTTTTATTTTGAATAGCCCAGGAAAGGATTTCATCATCGAGCAAATCGGGATAACTTACTTTCCCTATTCCCCCGCTCAATGAAATACCCACATATAAACCTTCGCGTTTTAATGTAGTTATAGCCTGGGTAGGTAATTCCTGTGAAGATGTATTGGTTTGCTCATAAAGGTTTACCCCGAACTTATCGATGCTGGCGAGTTTGAAATTTTTAAACGTGTTTTCATCTTTTTCAAACGATACCTTAAAATCGTACTTGGCATTGTCGCGGTAAACGGTTTTATTCTGATATTTCCCTGAAAAGTATTTGTCGATATATCCATTAATGTAATAGCGGTTCTCACCTTCGGGAATTACTTTGCTGTATTCGGCGGAATCAATATTTAAGCCTAAGTTGCGGATGCCTTCGGGGTATGATTCAACCAGATTCTTCTGATAGTCGGCTACTGAAATCCAACGTTCCTGAGGTTCCGGTTCAATATCGTTGGCCACCTTTAATGTGGAATCTTTAAAAAGCCCCAAAAACGAAATTTTATAATACCCCTTATCTTCGGGTACCTCATCTGGATCGGCTAAAAGGTTGATAAAATTGATGTAATCGTTCATCAAAGCTTTGGTTTGATCTTTAATTAATGACATTTCATTCTCAGTGAATTCCACACTTTTTACTTCAGCCAATAAATGATTGTCATTGGTCTTAGTTGCGGACTTACTACTCCGTACACCTGCAATTTTAAAGCTTTTAAAACTGTTATCCTTCAAAAAAAAGGCAATGCGGTATAAAAGCTCTTCGCTCAGTTTATTTTCTTGACGGTTCAGGTAGTTGCCATTGTTCTTTTTGGTGGTCATTAAATCCACTGTATAAATATCTTCTCCATGGCAGATGATGTTACCTGCCTTGAGGGTTTCAAAATCAATGGTGAATTTCATACCATCAGGATACCACAGTAATAAATTTGATACATAGGTTTCAAGCTCAAAAACCTCACTCATCCGTTTGTTTGGATCCAAATCGTTAAAAATAATAGCCTTCCGGTTTACAAACAGGTCAATGAGCTTTTGGCTCGACTTATTCATTTCATCCATGTCAAGCACCGCATCGGCCATTTGATTATTCAGCTCCTGATAAGTTTTTAGCATTTTAATAGCCTCGTTGTAAATAATGGTTCTTTGCTTTTCGGAAAAATCGGCAGCAAATAAGCTGGTAATTAACAGCCATGTAAATGAAAATAGTAATATTTTCTTCATTTTAAGTTGATTGATATATTTTTCAATTTTTATTCTGTTCCATTCTTTTAATTGTCAAAATTGCTAAAAAGCTAAAAGTCCAAACAACTACATACCTAATTCCTCACCAGCTTCTTCATTACCACCTTGCCCTGGTATTCAATTTTACCAAAGTAGATTCCATGAGGAAGTTCGGTTAATTCCATCTCAAAACCGTTAACGTCGGTAAATTCTTGTATTTTCAATGCGTTCCCGATTTCATTTGTAATGGTAACATGTATAGTTCCCGGAAAATAATTTCCTAACGATATGATAAATATTCCCTCTGATGGATTAGGGAAAACCGAAACAGTTTCGTCTATTAATTCATCAACGCCTGTAATTTCGCCCGACGGAATGTCAATGATATCACTCATGGTCCAGCATTCACCACCTTCATTTATTTCCACATAATAATCGCCCAGATTCTGGTTAGCTATATACATATATTCTGTAGCTCCTGTAATTAAGCTGCCATTGTAATACCAACGGTAACCGATTGCCGACTGGTTGCTGCACGCTAATATCCATATATTAGGGCCTCGGGCATAAATGTCGGGTTTATCGGGAGCCTCTTTTTCAGTTAGTGAATATTGTGGCGATTGGGCATTACATGTTCCCGAAGCAACTTCAACGGAATATTCCCCACCTGTTAATTTACCTTCGTAAACCGATTGTGTAGCACCATCAATTTCAATACCCGACCGTAACCATTGGTATTCGAATTCCGAAGAAAAATTGTCAACAAAAAGTTTCACTTCGGTGCCCGGACAGAAGTTTGTTGTGTTGGTTTCTTCTTTAATTACGGGTGTATCAGGTTTTTTATCCACAACAACTTCAATACTGCTAGTTGAGACCGAGCATCCATTCACTTTATTAACCACTTCAAGGAAATAATTACCTGATGCAGTTGCCGTATAGTTTTTATCAGTTGCCCCTTCAATTGGATTGCCCTGGTTTAACCATTGTAAGTTGTATTGGGTTAAATCGGCAGTATTGTAATTGGTTTTAAGGGTAACACTTCGTCCTTCGCAAAAATTAACGGCTCCGCCAGCCGTTGGGTCGTATTTGGCCGGGGCTTCAAATACAGTAATCGTTTTATTTGCTGATGTTGATTGACAATTATTGTTGCTGGTAACCACTAAATAATAGGTCCCCGATTCGCTCAGCTCATCAATAACCAAAGAATCGTTTGTATAGCTGAATTGAGAATCGTTTACTTTGTGCCACAAATAACTTACATCGCTCATGGATGCAAAAAGGGTGGTTTGTAGTACTTCACAAAAAGAGGAAAGGTTGTCTTTCACTTGAATTACAGGAACATCCGGGGTTAATTTCACGGTTATTTCTGCAACCTCTGATACCCGTTGGCACCCATTGGGGTTTGTTACATTTACCAAATACCCCCCGGTTTCATTTACTGTAATAGAATTTGAAGTAGCTCCATCAATAAAAGTTCCATCAGCCCGCATCCATTGGTATTTGTATATAACCGGGTTTCCTTGTGCAGTAATGGTTAGTGTTTTGTCAGAACAGAAAATAAGTTCGGTACTGCTGTAACTAAAGTCAATTTCCTGGGGAAGATCGTTTACTTTAACGGAAACAGGTTCCGATGTCTGGATACAGCTCCCGATGGAAGAAACAACATTATATACTCCTGTCTCGATGATTGAAACTGTATCGTTGGTTTCACCGTCCATTGCAACAGAATTCCTGAACCATTGGTAACTTTCACCATTTGTTGGAATGATGCTTAATGAAAGTGGTTCACCCTGGCAAATGGTAACCGATGCCGATGATGCTTCAATTACAGGGGTTGTGGGCATAGGATTTACTGTTACATTCACTTCGGGTGTTTTAGCAAGACACCCACTATTTCCTACCTCGAGCCAATAGTATCCGTTCCTATCTGCCTCCAGTGAGGTTGTATCTTTTGCTATCAGCAGGGTATCGGTATTCCTCAAATACCAATTAAAGGAATACAAATCAGGGTTTTGGATGGTCAATGACAAGCCCACACGTCCACCTTCGCAAAAAGTGGTTACACCATCTTTACTCAATGCCGAAACTTCAGGTATTGGGTGCACGGTAACATTCACATTGTCACTTGAATATACATAACACCCAAATGTATTTGTGATTTTCAGGTTATAGGCTCCAGAGTCCGTCGCTAAAATACTATTACTTTTGACATCCTGTTCCACTCCATTTTTATACCAGTCATAGGTAGCTCCCTCAACGGATGGAATGCTCAAAACAACATTGTTTCCTTCACAAAAAATGATAGGCCCATTGGCTTCAATAGTTGGAACTGAAGGGTTTGGATTCACAGTCACTTCAACCGGGCTGGTTTCGGTGGTACAAAGGCTACTGTTGGCTATCTGCAACCAATAACTCCCCGCTTGGGTGGCCACATATTGGTTGGTGGTTTCTCCTTCGATGGCGATTTTTCCATCCATCCACTGGTAATTATATTGAGGATTGTTGGTAACAGTAAAGATTACGTCTCCACCTTCGCAAAATTCGGTTTCGCCGTAAATAAGATTATTAATTGCAGGAACAGCATTAACATTTACTTCGACAACATCCCCTGAAATAGCTTCACAACCATTTTCAGAATTCTGAACTGTTAAAGTATAGACTCCACTTTGCTTAACTACATAGCTGGTCTCTTGTCCAACCAATCCACCATCACGTTTCCATAAATAATTCAAATTTGGAATTGCTGATGTTTCTAAAATCAAACTGTCACCAGTACAAAAAATATTACCTTGCGCATTATAATCAATAGCAGGATTTGATGGAGCTTCATTAACTGTAATAACAATGGGGGATTCAGTGGATAATGAACAACCACCCAGTTCATTAGTCACCCTGGCTTTAAAATTTCCGCCATTGTCTTTAACTGTTATTGCATTTTGAGTGAATCCACCTATTGGAACCTCATTTAATAACCATTGATAGGTACAATTCTGTTGACTATTTACATATAAATAGGCACTATCGCCTGAATTCTTACAAAAGCTAAATTCACTTCCTGAAGAAATATAAATATTTGCATTGGGTTGTGGTACTACTTCAACACCTTTCGAAATACTATCGTTACAACCATTATTTCCTGTAATAATTAGGTTGGCTTCAAAAGTACCCGTGTTTATATACATATGTTCTCCCGGATTTTCGGTAGCAGGTGTTGAATTAGACAAACCATCACCAAAATCCCAATTCCAAGAGGTTATTGTCAAATCTTGAGGAATTGTGCTGGTATTTGTAAAAATGGTTGCGGAACCAAAACAAACGGGTAGTGCAGTAAAATCTGCAATTGGACGAGGTTTAACAACTATTTCTTTTGTTGCACTACTTTGATAAGATTGTGAATTAATAATCAAAGTAACTAAATATGTACCTGCACTTTTATAAATATGAGTTGGATTAGTAATGTTTGAGACACTATCATCACCAAACTGCCACTCCCAACTTATGATTGATTCGTTTGCAGTTATTGAAATGTCAGCGAAAGTAGTTCCCGATCCAAGACATACAGTATCAGCTATGAAATCGGCCACAATGGGTGAAACAACCAAAGTTTGTTCTTGAGCCCACTGTCCAGCCTTAAAGGTTTGATCAACAGCTTGCACACTCCAGTAATAAGTACCTGGTTTTAACGATTGAATTATTTTTGATTTACTTAATTGACAGTTACCTAGAGCTAGGATTGAAAGATTTGTTGTATCAGTTTTACTTAAAGGTGACAAAATATCACGTCCCCCTGGGTTAGAACCGATTCGTAAATTGTATGAAAGTGAGGTTGCCGGAGTTTTATCATCTGTTGCAGCATCCCACATAAAGCGGTAATTGTCTTCAATCCTATCTATTTTTAAGTTTAAGGGTGCCGTTGGTGCACTATTAATATAGTCTCCATTATTTTCATAAATCTCTACCCCAATATGATAGGATGCACTTCCTGAATTTGAATATAAGATTGTTCTACCACCCGAAACTATATCTAAATCACCATCATCATCAAAATCGCCAAAACTTGAATAGCCTTTAACCACCTGATCGAGCCCATAATCCAATTCTGTAAAAACATCATTCCCATCGTTCCGATATATTATTGTTACAACATTACCGCTTTTACCAGACATTAGAAGATCAGAATCCCCATCATTATCGTAATCACCCCAAGCGATACTACCTCCAATAACTCCCCTGATAAATGCATTTATATCTGTAAATGAATTATTTCCGTTGTTCTTATATATTTTAGTAATACGGTTATAATCGTTATCCATGCCACAAATAACAAAATCCAAATACCCGTCATTATTATAATCGGCCCAGGCGGCACTGCTATTAATGACTCCGGTAAAAGAAATGGAAGTTTGTTTTTCCAATCCTCCCTCTCCATTATTATGAAACAGATTTGTATAATTTGATCCACACACTAGGGCATCCAGATACCCATCATTATCGTAGTCGGCCCAGGTAACGCTGCCCATAATAGAATAACCAAAATAAAAATCGGTTAATTCAGTAAATGTTGAATCACCATTATTCTGGAATAACTTTGTTGCATTTGTGCCATTCCCTGAAGTTTGAAGACCCCCAATTAAAATATCCTGGAGCCCGTCATTGTTATAATCGCCCCAGGCAATACTGCTTCCATACGAAAATGTTGGAAACGTTGCTTTTGTTTGTTCAGTAAATGAACCATCGCCGTTATTGCTATATAATTTAGTAATTGTTGTATGATTATATGCATCGGTATCACCTGCTAAAATAACATCTAAAAATCCATCGTTATTGTAATCGCCCCATGCTACCCCGGCATTGTAATTCAAATTTTCATAATCTTCCAGAATGCTTCCCCCGCTATTTGCGGTGCAAACCCCCGGTAGTGTAATATTGGTATCTTGTTCAAAAGCAGTATCTGCCTGGTTTTTATAAATTTTTGAAACTACACTGTTTGACCAAACGGTACCTGTTAAGTATATATCCAGGGTTCCATCTGAATTATAGTCAACCCAATCGAGGTATAGATTCTCTAGATAAACATCAAGCGATTGTTTTTCAGTATATTGAGGAAGAATCTCAAAATTACTCCATTCCGAAAAGCCGGAACTCAAATTAGTTTTATCTATAGATTGCACTGCCCAGATATATTCTCCAATGCTTAATCCTTTAATCAGATATGCTGTTGGTGAGCCAACATTCCCGGTACTCACTACTTTAAGGTGGCCTGTAGCTAAATCGCCCAATGGGCTTTTTAAAATAGTTGAATCGGGCAACGAGGCAATAACAATATTGTAGGTGATTCCATTTTCCGAGGTCTCTGTATCTGTTGCCTTATCCCAACTTAACCTGACATTCCCTTCAATAATTTGTGCATTCAAATTTGTAGGTATGGAGGGAATATTATTTGTTGTTATACTATTATTTCTATAAATCCTTGCATAACTTTCATCGGATGAAAGTTTGCCCAATAAAAACAAATCTAAATCACCATCATTATCGTAATCGCCATGTCTGACACTGCTTTTGTATAAAGATGGAATGGTGACACGTGTTTGTTCCGTAAAGGTATTATTTCCATTGTTTCGGTAAACTTTTGAAACAGCACCGGAACTCCAATCATCTGTTGAGCCGGTAATTACAATATCCAAATAACCATCGTTGTCGAAATCGAACCAGGCTATACTATTATGAATGACACCAATTAGCGGAATGTTTGTTTGTTCGGTAAAAGTATTATCGCCATTATTGTGATAAACCAATGTAGATTCTGACCAACCATCTTTTGAACCAACCATTAATATATCTATATAACTATCGTTATCGTAATCACCTAAGGCAACACTACCTCCATTCATACCCGTTAAATTATCAATGGGTAATAATGTAAAACTTCCATTTCCATTATTTGTATATATCCGGGTCATTCGGTTTCCACTATAATCATATCCACAGGTAATTAAATCTATAAATCCATCTTTGTTAAAATCCCCTAAATCAAGATTGCCATCGGTAAAAGGTACAATATTCAAAGTAACCTCTGCAAACTCATTTTCATTGTTTTGGTATGTACAAAACAGGGCACCTCCATCCACCCCAACGCCTGAAATAAAAATATCCAAATCACCATCGTTATCATAATCTACCCAGGCAGCACTCCCTTTATGAACACCTTTCAATGCAACTTCAGTTAGTTCAGTAAAAGTGCTATCACCATTGTTACGATAAATTTTGGTAATGCCACTTGAATTGTAATTATCGGTAGCACCAGTAAGTAAAATATCTAAAAACCCATCGGAATCATAATCCCCACAAGCAATACTGCTTTCAAAAACCCCTGTTATTGAGATTCCTGGTTGTTCTGTAAAAGTGCCATCCCCATTATTAAAATACAATTTTGTTACGGCATCTGGCTCCCATGATGAATTTGGGCGGTTGGTACCGGATAAAAAAATGTCTAAAAAATTGTCATTATTCAAATCCGCCCAGGTTATATTCCCTTCAGCGGCATCGTAAAATGAGGTATTAGGAAGCTCGGTAAAATACCGGACATCAATTTTCACTTCATTACTAGTAACTTCAACAGTTCCATATTTGGATATACAAACCACAAAATGAGGACCACTTTCAGCAAAGTTTGGATGGTAAATATTGCTTGTCTCTTCATCAATAATACTATCGTATGGCCCACCTGGGGCAAAACCATATTTCCAAATTCTTGAATCAGGGGTTAATGATTCTGTTACGGTAAGAGCTATTCCTGTTTCACCAAGAATTAATGATTGATCAGCAATGGGTGAAATGCTATTGAAATGAATGATAGAAAAGCTTGAGGGACTGGCAAATTCTGAGCCCATAAATCCAGCGTCAATTGCCTGCACGCTCCAATAATAAGTTCCTCCTTCTAAATTATTTATGGTCAAACTATTGGTTTGAATTGCTCCCCGTTTTGTTACAATCCTGAATCCATTTGTTGTATCGGCATAGGGTGCCCAAACAGCATGATTATCAGTTGATGTGCCAACATAGATATTGTATGAAAGTCCCGCCTGGTCCGTTGCGGCATCATTTGATTTGTCCCAGCTTAACCTAACCGATCTTCCATAAACTTCTTCGTTAATATTTGTTGGGGCAATAGGAGCAGTATTTTTCACAAAACCATCGTTCCGGTATATTTTAGCAAAACCTACTTCATTCGATTCGCCGGTTATCAATACATCCAAATCCATGTCGTTATCATAATCGGTCCAGGCTACAGCGGTACCTGATGCGTTTTGAAGCGATATCCCAGTTTCTTCAGTAAAGGTTCCATCACCTTTGTTCCGGTAAATTTTTGATCCTTTAGGCTGATCCCAATAAGGATCGCCGGTTACAATCAAATCTAAGAATCCATCGTTGTTATAATCCCCCCAAGCTAAACTTCCATAATAAACTCCACCTATTGAAATATCATTTTGGGCAGTAAATGTACCATCGCCATTGTTTTTAAAAATCTTTGAGCTTACCGAATATCCAGAGATTCCATCTAATCCACTAAGCACAATATCTAAGTAACCATCGTTATTGTAATCACCCCACTTTCCTGAACCTTGAACGTTTAATAACGAGGTATTGGTTTGTTCTGTAAAAGTATTGTTTCCATTATTCCTGTAAAGCCGGGTAACCCAATTACCACTACCATCACCACCGGTTGTTAATACATCCAGATAGCCATCGCTGTTATAATCGCCCCAGTCGATACTGGATAAATAACCGGTAAATGGCATCGCGGTTTGTTCTGTAAATGTACTATCTCCATTATTCCTATAGAGTTTTGTAACAGCGTATGGATTAGCTGAACCTGAATACAAGATATCTAACTTGCCATCATTATTATAATCGCCCCATGCAGCACAACTATATTGAGCCTCAGTGAGAGATATTCCTGTTTGTTCGCTAAAAGTACCATTGGTATTGTTGCTGTAAATTTTTGAAATCCAGCCAGAACTATAACTACCCGAAAGCATAATATCCAAATACCCATCATTGTTATAATCGCCCCAAACAGCCGTTCCATTGGTTATCTGCACCAAATCAATAGCTGATTGTTCCGTAAAAGAATTATCACCATTATTACGATAAACAACTGTACGATAGCTGTTTTCGGGTGAACGACCCGTTCTAAGAATATCTAAATAACCATCCTGATCATAATCGCCCCATTCAACAGTTCCCCAACCAGCACCCTCTAACGCAATGCTTGTTTGTTCAACGAAGTTTACGGGAGGTGTATATAATATTTGCGGAATTTCAGGGGTTGTGTTATAATTGATATAAATCCCACTATTTGTATAGGGATATATCTTGAAAAAATAGTTTGTTGCCGGGTTAATATCCAACCAACCCGAAAAAGATTGGAATCCATTAGAAATGATAACGGCCCCCATCCCATCACTCAAACTTGAATCAATTTCAACTTCACCATTATCGACAGGATTAACAATGTTGTTAGTGTTTGAAGCTAAAATTAAATATCCATCGGCAGGTGTTGAACCAATTGCATCTACCCAGGAAATAACAATATTTCCCTGATCATTGAGCGCATTAAAATCTGTTACATGGTTGGTTGGTTCAGGTTTAACAACTAAAACTGAATTCTGAGGAATTGTTCCGTCTGTTTTATAATCAATAAAGTCGCCTGAGTTTGTATAACTATAAATTCTAGAATAATAGGTTTCATAGGTTTCCAAATTAATAAACCCATCAAAAGAATTGATATTTTTAAGAATCTTTGTCGCTCCATAACCATCAGAAAGATCCATATCTGATTCAATCTCATTGCCATCGATAGGATCGGTAAAACTATTTGTTTTAGAGGTTATTAATAAATAACCATCGGGTATAACAGTACCCGTGGCATCTACCCAATTAAGAAATAAATTTGAACCATCGGTGCTTGCTTCAAAATCTGTGACACAATTTGAAGGTTCCTGTAGGGGAACACATACCGTTGATACTTGGGGCACATCGCCATCTATTTTAAAATCAATAATATTCCCTGAATTTGAATAGGGATAAATCTTAAAATAATAGGTATTGTTGTATCTGGCATTTTCAAAGCCATTAAATGTTTGAATTCCCTGAGCTACTTTTACAATGCCAATATTGTCCGATAAATCTACATCTTGAACTATGTCCATAGAATCCAAAGGTTCAGCAAAACTATTTGTTGCAGAGGCTAAAATTAGATAGCCATCCGGTTGAACGGCTCCTACTGCATCAATCCAACCGAGATCAATTGAAATACCATAAGAACCCGCATTAAATGATGTAGCATGATTTGTAGCTTCAGGTTTTGCCAGATACTCGAATTGATATATTTGTCCGGATGCGGGTTTTGTAAAAATATCATAAGTTTCAATGGTAGAGCTTAATGAAGGTGCTGTTCCTGCATTATTTAAGGAATAAAAACAGTCAAAAGGAACAGTCAATCCGATGGAAGCCCCAGCATATTCACTGCTTTCATTCAATTCCCCAGGTTCCTGCCGGTAAACAAATGCTATTTTATTAGAAGTTTCATATAGTTTCACTTGAAATGAAATACCAGCCGAAGTGGCAGCATGGTCCCATTTCCAATCCAAGTATTCAATTGTAAAAATCCTATTTGGTAAAATTCCTTCCAATTTATAAGTTGCTTTACCCTCATCTCCATTTAAATCATCCCAAAGTGGGGCAATAATGGCATATCCCCAATACACCATCATTTCTAAAGAATTGTCAAAGAAAAATCCTTTTGAACTTTTTCCCTCATAAAAAGAATCATCAACTAAATAAAAATAACCATCTGATGATGCCATTATTTCAGTATATGGGATACCACCAAAGGAAAAATCAAACCCTATTACAATAGTATCTGAAAATCCATTATCAACTTGTAAATCGGCAACACCTGTACCGGAGCTTAATGGAGTAAAAGTTCCTGAAGTCGAGGTCAATTGGTAACTTTGAGCGAAATTGGAATGAAAAAATAAATTAAATATAAACAAACCGGTTCCAAGAATGGAGATTTTAGAATAAAGTTTCATGTTAATATGGAAGATGAAATTTATAATCAGAAATTATGTTGTAAAGATACTTTCGCACATATCAAAGAATTTATCAATTCGTACAAAGTGAATGTTATAATTGACAAATTTCCTAGTGTCATGTCAATAAAAATAGGCACCTTATGATAATAGTATTTATACCACACAAATAAGTTTGCTGGTCTTTTTACAATAAATTCTAAAAACCAAAAATTGGAAATGTATATTCTTAAAAACTATACTTAATATCATTCAGTGTTATAAAAAATATACTGTGCGTCCGACACCCAATATAAGGAATGCAAGCAGTATATGGTTTCAGAGCAAGCGGGGAAATGCCCTCCCTTTGTTTTACCGAATAGTTCATATACGGTTGATGAGATTTTAGAGCGTATGAAAAAAGAGGGAATGATTTAGCAATCACTCTAATTATTTCCTCTTGTATTCCTGGAAAAGTGATTGTAAAAAAGCCTCGGAACTTTATAAACCTGATATTGTAAGGTATCTCTGTTAGTAATCTCTCTCCTGTTTTTTTACTAATTCTTTGGTAGATAACAAACCGCAGGCTGCATAAATATCCTGGCCCCGCGATGCCCGCAATGTTGTCAGTAATCCCTTTCTATTTAAAGCATCTTTAAATTCCATGATGGTTTCATCGCTACTGCCTTCCAAAGGGGAATCGGGAATGGGGTGAAAGCGGATAAGATTTAAACGGCACCGTATCCCATTTAGCAACCGGATAAGTTCCTTCACGTGTCTTGGGGTGTCGTTCAACCCTTTAAACATGATGTATTCAAAAGAAACTCGCCGCTGGAGCCCAAAATCAAATGCCCTGATGTGTTTCACCACCTCCTCCAGGGCATACACCTGCTCAACAGGCATCAGCTTTTTACGTTCCTCATCAAAAGGTGTGTGCATACTCACAGCCAAATGGCAATTGCTTTGTTCCAAAAATGTTTTCATCCCCGGAATAATCCCGATGGTAGATACCGTAATACGTTTTGGGCTCATGCCATAACCCCAGTCAGATGTGAGGATTTCCAAACTCTTCAATACTTCATTCAAATTATCGAAAGGTTCACCCATACCCATGTAAACCAAATTTGTTACCTGCGGCCATTCCGGAATGCTGCGGAATTGGTTGATAATTTCTCCCGCAGTTAGATTGGCCTGAAATCCTTGCCGGGCAGTCATACAAAACAGACAGCCCATTTTACAGCCTACTTGCGACGACACACAAACTGTTTTCCGGTCGCTATCTGGGATCATGGCCGTCTCGATAAAATTATCACCTTTTGCATTGAATAGGTATTTTTTTGTCCCATCGGAGCTTTCCTGTACGCGGATGGGAGATTCAAGCCCAATCTCATATTCTTGATTTAATTGTTCCCTGTTTTTTGCAGATAGATTGGTCATTCCATCAATAGAAAACACCTCTTTTTGGTAAAGCCATTGAGCAATCTGACGTCCTGTAAAGGAAGGCATTCCTATGCCGATACAAATTTCTTTTAATTCGTTCAGCGTTTTTCCAAACAGTTTCTCTTTAGCCATGTTGGTCGTTTCTAAAAATAAATTTCAGTTAACACCTGCCGAAAGTTGATGCCTTTTGCAATGAGTAAGTTTCTGACATCCACAACCATTTCGGCATTGCCGCAAATATAGTAATTAATATGTTGAGGCAGGTTTTCAAAATCGTTCAGGTATTGGGTCAACCGTCCCGGATATATTTTGTCTCCAGAATCCTGCGAACAACAAATAATATAGTCACCGAGCAAACTAAGATCGGGTCTGAACATGATATCTTCAATTTTTCTTCCCCCGTGAATGAGTTTCAGCGGCCTCTGATTGGTAAGAAACATGGAATAAAAAGGGGCAATTCCCGTTCCTGTGGCAATCCACCAGGCAGGTTCATTATTAAAAACAAACTTTCCCTGGGGTCCGGTAATCCAGATTAAGTCATCCGGATTAAGATAGGCCAGAATAGGAGTCAACTGCCCCTCAGCCTTTAATGTGTAAAGAATGGAAATGTATTCATCAAGCGGGCTACTGGCAATGGAATACAGCCTGGGGGTAATGTTTTCATGAGCAGTAATTCCAAGTATCTGTCCCGGTTTAAAATCAAAGGGCCTTCTAAATTTTAACAAAAAGGCCTGGCCATTGATGGAGATGTTCTCGGTAATGTTTACAGGAAATAGTAAATTCATGCGTAAGGAAGTTTATTGATAAACAAATGTATCCGGTTGATGTTTAAACCGGCACTTCCAATTTTTCTGATTATACCTTATTTCCGCAAGTCACGGGGTGACTAATTGAACAACAATTATTTGCCTTCTGTGTGTCAAATTGAGTCACTCTGTGACTTTCAACGATCTTTCGAAGGGTTTTTGGATCATATTTTTATCTCCACTATACATTTGGGTGCTCCAAAACAAACTCAATAAAACGAAAAAGAGCGGCTTTTTGTTGCCGCTCTTAATTGTACAAACTAATCACAGGGGGGGGTATATATAAGTAGTAGGTTTTACAACAAGTTTGGGCGCTTCCGCTTCAATTCAATGATTGTTGTTTCACCGTTTACGGTGAGTTCAGCCAGATTGTCGCATTCACCGTCACCAAAGTCAATGGTCATCTGGGTTTCATCACCAATATTGGTTTGACGGATTCCTTGAACGTAGTAAAGAAAGCAGCCTGTTTCGTTTTTACGGACCAAGGGAGTCACGATAGCAGTTGTTATAATGGTCCCATCAGCCAGGGTACAAGTGGAGCCACCGGTTACTTCAATAACATCGTCGCGTTTGGTGCGGGTGGCGGAACCTTCAATAATGGTACGTACCCTTTGGGCTTCCCAGGTAATTGTACCCGAACCGTCGGCTAAAACAACTGAGCCATTGGCAGAGATGGTGCTTTGGCGGTTACCTTCGGTATTCATAACCTGAGAAACAACTCTTTCTCCCAAAATCTGATTGTCATCAACATAAAAGTTCTCGAAAGAAAACCTGATGCTAACCGCACCATCCCAATACCTTCCATAATGAGCCATTAGAATCTTTCCTCGTCTCATCCGGCCATCGTTACATTCGCAATTTATTTCACCAAAGTCAATGGTTGTAAGAACGGTATCGTTAGAGATAACCTTGGTCACAGTAACACATTCACTCAAGCGGTTATATCCAAAACCTGAGGCCGATTTGAGAGTAATTTCATTCGATTCGGCCAAATCAAGAGCCTCATCGCCAAGGTCATCAATCTCATCGTAAACTTCTGAGGTGTACATTTCATCCTCAACCTGCGAGTTTAATGCAGAACTGGTGGTTTGGTCATCTTTGGTACATGAGGTTGCTAATATTCCCAGACCCATCACAAAAAGTGCAATTGTTTTAATTTTTAAAAATGATGTTTTCATAATTTCAATTTTTTAGTTATTCTTCATTTATCAGTTACTAGTTGTAATAATTTACATTGCGAAACTAGAGCCGGATCATGAAGTGAAAATGAAGAATTAAAAATTTATGTTTTTGATGAGAAAAATGGGAAAGGTTTACGGATGGTATTAAAATTCCTCAATTTCTTCCATTTCCTCTAATACTGCCACAGCGATTCTGAAATTTGATTTTGCCTTATTTAGGACAATAATGGCTTGTTGGGTATTCAGGAAAACTGGAGCGTTTGGTTGATTTTTTGAAATGGAGTCCAGCTTTTTAAGCAATATTTCCGATTGGGCTAATAATGAATCAGCAGCTGCTTTTTGATATCTAATACTTTCCAGTTCATTGTTTGTAAGTATCTTGGTCTTCAAAGCTTTCTTTTCAACAGTTACCGAAAATTCATACAGATCAAATGCTTCATTCTTAAAAGCATCGTATTCCATGTTTCCCGTATTGGCAGGACGCATAAAAATGGTTAAAGGCTCTTGGGCCTGCATTGGCTCCAGGGTAAGGAATAAAAAAAATGAGGTTAGAATCAGTTTTATTTTCATATGCTACTACAAAAATCCGAAAAGATTCAAATACAAATTAGCTGTAAATGAATTTGCTACCAATAAATAAAATTAGTATAGGTTTTTCAATGTACCAAGTCAACGGTTGAATTTTTAGGATCAAATCTTGAAGAAAGGCAAGATGTTTTATTCTGACCTTATTTTTGGTCCCTGAAAAGCAAAAATGTGTTAATTGTGAATTTGTTAGGTGCTAATTATTGGTGGTTATTTTGGATAGGTTCTAAAATTAAATGGGCTTACCAGCTATTGTAACTGGCATGCCCATTTTGATTCAATAACGATGAAATTGATCATCACTTGCAGAGTTCTCGTTGAAATTAATCATGTACCCTTTGCTCTTTATAGGGGTATTGGCATTTTGTTTATTTACCGTGGCTGTTTTTGTTGTAGTCTTTTTTTTGGTGATCTGCTGTTTTTCGTCGCGGAGCTTAAAAAACGAAATAATGTTTAACAAGTTTTCAGCCATACTCGCTAATTCCTCGGAACTGGAGGCCAGTTCTTCGGAAGAAGCTGCATTTTGTTGGGTAATTGTATTAAGCTGCTGAATGGCGTTATTCACCTGCCCGGTACCATTGCTTTGCTCAAGGCTGGCTGCCGAAATTTCCTGAACCAGACGCGCTGTTTTTGAAACCTCCGGTAAAAGTTTTTCCATTAACACACCAGCTTCACGGGTAACATCCACGCTCCGTTGGCTCAATGAAATGATTTCATCCGCGGCTATTTTACTACGTTCGGCCAGCTTACGCACTTCGGCGGCCACCACTGCAAATCCTTTACCGTGTTCGCCAGCACGGGCTGCTTCAACGGCGGCATTTAACGCTAAAATATTGGTTTGGAAAGCAATGTCGTTGATGATGGTAATCTTTTGTGAAATGGTATCGATAGAGGTTAAACTTTCTTTAGCCGCTATCCCTATCTTCTCAATTCCCTTGGCCGAAGCCTCAGAAATCTTTTCGGTTTGCCGGGCATTGTCAGAATTTTGGGCAATGTTAGAGGATATCTGCTCCATGGTTGCTGAAACCTCTTCCACAGATGCCGCCTGTTCATTAGCTCCCTGCGATAGCTGCTGGGATGTCCCGTTGAGTTGCAAGCTGGCAGAGGCTATTTGTCCGGAATTCGATTTAATTGTCTGTACAATATTGCTTATGTTGCCAATCATTACCGACATGCTGTTCATCAATTGCCCGATTTCATCCTTTCTGTCAGCAAGTTCTGCAGATACCGATCCGGCAAGATCCCCATTTGAAATTTTATCTAACAAATTAACCGCTGATGAAACAGGTACGGTGATACTTCTGGTTAACAGAATGGCTCCTACACTAATAAGAAGAATAATCAGCAATACAACAATAATAGCATTGACAAATATATTTCTACTTAACTTTTGACTTGCATTGTAAGCTTCATCGGCTTCCTTTTGGGTGATCTCGGTAAAAATATCCATGGCTCCTCGCATCAATTCAAACTGAACCTCATACAAGCCAAAATATATTTCTTGAGCACCTTCTATATTTTTACCCTCTATAAGGTCAACGATTTGTTGTGTAAGCGATTCCACCTTATCATAAGAGTCGTGAAATTGTGAAATATACTTAGCATTTTCACTTTTCTTTGAAACGGTGGATACCTTCTCAAATACACCAAACCGTTCCTTTACCTGGGCAAAATTCTCATTCACTGCTTTAAGATGCTTTTCCATTTTATCTGCATTTTCATTAATACCGTTCGACATCAATTGACTAATACTAATACTCGATTGGTAGGCATCGCGGTCGGATTGTAGCAAATAATCGATACTCACCAGATGAACTTTGTAAATGGCATCAATTTGCTTTTTAATGGTTTGTGTAGCATTCAGGGTATAAATAAATCCGGCTGCAGTTAAAACCACGACTATAAAAAAGAATCCTGTAAGCCGGACCCCGATCTTTAAGTTGTTTATCGAATTCATAGACTATTCTCCTATTTTTTGGTTTCTGAAATAAAAAAATCTGGTTTGAATTGGATACTTACCCACAGCCAGTGCTGCCAAACATCGGAATCCCCCCCTTTAAGAATCTCCATTGATTCTGAAGGCACCAAAGTAGAATATCCCAACGAAACCTCGGCTTTTGGATAGAACTTATATTTTAGCGATAAATCAAGTTCCGTTCCCAGTTGTTTATCTGCCTTTTGATTGAGCCCGGGCGCAGAAACAGAATCAATAACATTATTGGTGAATTGGAAGTTATGTAATGCAGCATAGAATGAAAGTTTATCGTTTACCTTAAAGTTCGCGTTTACATAGATATCGTTCAATCCCCCATTTTTGGTCTGTTTCTGAATATCGGTAAAATAATCCATGTGTCCGCAAAAAGCATGGCCCGAACCATATAAGTTTGAAAACGCCGTTAGTTTCTTGCCCGGATCAAATGCATCACTACCTGAGAAATAGTCCAACCCTGCCTCAAGTATTAACTTATCGGAGGCGTTCCAAGCAGGTTTTACATGAAAGAAATAAGCAAACGCTTCACCACCACCTGCACTTTTCCCATATTGAATAGATGGATTTACCTCAACACTAATATTTGATAATGAATAATTTAAAAAGAAACCCGAAGTACCCCGCGTATAAATGGTTTTATAATCTCCCTCCTTTTGGTTCCCGTCGAAAATATTCATCAACGATGCGTCCAGTTGATCACTGAATTTATGGTGAATCCATAAAAAAGAGAGATATTTGAAATAGCTTACATCGTAATCCGACTCAAAATCTTTGTCCGTATCGTTGTTATAAGCAAATCCAAAATGGCCTACTGTTTTTTCATTTTTATATTTCAGCAGAGCCACATCATGTGCTGCTCCAATATTGTTCCAATTCTTTACTCCCAGGAGCCGTTGATCGTCGTATAATAACTCTTGCCGGCCCAACTTAACAGCCAAATTATCATTAAACCTGTATTGGATGTAAGCCTGATGCACTCCCATTACCGGAACATCTTTGGAAATAGCAGTCTCACCCCAGACCCTTACATCGAAAAGGGACAAATAAACTTCGAGTTTTTCATCCTTAAACCCTATGTTCAACCGGGTTCTTTGCACCGTGGTAAAAGCCGGGTTTTTGGTACTGTCTGACAAGGTTTTCAGGCCATCTTTAAATTCTGACCGAATCCGGTACTCGGCATCAACTTTAAATTGCGACTTAACTGTTACGCTCAGTAACAGAATGGTAATAACAAAGGTTAGTTTTCTCATAGTTTCCGTTTTAACTGTTTTTAACTTAGTATGCAATACAATAGCCAGATATTATAGGAAAAATGGCGACAACCATTCTTAATTAAAAAACCAGTGGAACTTGTATGAATAAAGAAAACTTTATTTTATTTGTTTAACAAAATAAATTAACCCGAAATTTTGCAACTGTCTGGAATACCAATAATGAATTCACTTCCAACCCTTCTGTGCTATTAACAAAAATATTTCCGTTATGTTCCTGAATTAGTGGATGAAATCGGAGTCCAATCTTCCTCACAGATAATAACGATATGCTTATAAAAGTAAATTAACTTAGTGATTTATTCTGAATCATCGATCAATCAGAATAAAAATTACGTTAAACCAATGTTGATGTCAATTGCTGTTTTTTCCACAGGAGTGGGGATTCGCCGGTTACCAGTTTAAATTGACGGCTAAAGTTGGCATGCTCGCTATAACCAACTTTTTCGGCAATAACCCCAAGTGGTTCGTCGGGATATTGGATTAAAAGTTCTTTTGCTTTTTCAATGCGCAATGTATTTACCCAGCCATTAAAATTCATCCCCTCTTCGCGGTTAATATATATAGAAAGATTTGTTCGTCCTATTTTGAGGCGTCGGGCCATTTCCTCAATATTAATACCCAATTCTAAATAATATTGGTTTTCAATAACCTGCTTTCTGAGGTTGACCCAACCGGGTTTTGTCCGGGTTTTATTTTGATCGGGAGCAATAAATTCTACTTTTTCCTCAACTACAACGGGTTCAATTTGAACATAAATTTTATTATACTTGATATATTCCAAAGCAAATCCAAAGTAAAAAACTGTATAGATTAGGGTAAAAATCCAATCATACTTTTGATGAAACAGATATGAAATCATGGCAATAATACCCACACCTAATGCCGAAATGAATGCAACCCTTACCCACGAAAGCTTTAACCAGGTATCGTCAGAGAAATAATTCAATGCTTGTGTTTTATAGTTTCGTTCCACTCGAAAATATAACCAGGTATAATAAACCAATTGAAAAATATAGAAAAAATAGAATGCCAGGCGAAGCCAAAGGGTAGGGTTTTTAATAAACACACTTATTTCATTGAGATGCGTTATAACAGGATTCGTATATACCATATTCGAGATTACAAAAAGCAAAATAAGCACAAGGATGGGTAGAAGCTGTTTTAAAAGATGCCTGAAAGTGACATATTTTGGGTTGAGTAAGGCTATGAGTGCAAATGTAAATAAAAAAGCCTGAAAAGATGAGATGCTTATACCTGTAAAAGTAAAATGCTCGCGGGCATTATCGGGTAATTTGAAAACAATTATGATTAATGTTAATATGGCTAATACAAAGTAGGCCGAAGCAAGAACTTTAAGACTGACTCTATAGGTTACCAACCCAGGCTTTGGAGGTGTGGGCAAAGAGATAAAAATGGTTCCCATAGCTATGCATACTACAGCAAGAATAAGATTCGAAACAAAATGCAAACTTAGTTCCATATAAGCCTTGTTGGTTGTTTATTGTAGTTTCTTGACTTCTAAAAATAATTAAAGTTAAGTCTCCTATCATGAGCACGTGAAAATTTTTATTTTGCTGTCTTATATTTCTTCAACATACTTATAATCAAACCAAAATGAAATGAAATTTTTTGTAAAGTGGCCTAAAGCCCGTTTTTGCAACCAATATTTTGATTAAAATTTGTCAGAATCTCAGCCAATTTGTACGAATTGATAAAGATTGTTGTAGAAATATCTATTTCTTTTGAGGTTAGTTTTGAAAATATTGATTCTACATACAACTCGCGATCATGAAAAAGATAACTCTAGGTTCCATTTGTTTTTTTACAATTCTAACGTATCAAACAGCAAGTTCTCAAATTTTAACAATCCCAGAGGATTACAAAACCTATCAAGAAGATACAAAGATGCCTCTCTTTATAGAGGATTTCACCAATAACAAAAACAATTGGTATTTAGGGATCCGTGAAAATGTTTGGTTCGAGAATCTGCAAGAGGGAACCTTGTTCTTTCAATCGTTCGAAGATGTTCCCAAAGAAGATTTTAAAGAGGTGGTCATTGACCATGTCAAAGACTTTGAGATAGAACTCAAAATCCGGCTTGAAAAGGGAATCCAGAATAAATTTTTTGGATTGCAATGGGGAAAATCTGCTACCGAAGCCAAACAGTTCGATTTCTTTTTTAATGGTCAGGGGCAATTTACCATTGACAAATTTACAGGTACCTTCACCGATTTTGTTCCGGTAACCGCTTCAAAACTAATAAACAACTACACTTACAATACCCTTACCGTTCGAAAAGTAGCCAGCACCTACTATTTCTTTATCAACCAGCAACTCGTGCATAAAATGCCTTTTGAACCCTTGTTTGGAAACGGGGTAGGTTTTCAGGTAGCCGAAAAGTCATCGGTGCAAATTGATTACCTCTACATCTGGCAATTGGCCGATGCCTCGCAAAATGAATTACCCAACCTGAACCTGACCCATGAATTAATTGCATCTACCTCAGGTAAAGTTACCCCTGGCGAAACTGTTTTCTTGAAGTTTACCCTAACCAATCCATCAAGTTTTGCAGCCAATAACCTTAAACTCAGGTACAGTTTCCCTACTGAAATTATGTTGCTTGAAAGCAAAAGTGATTTTCAACTCGATGCTGGAGCAAGTAAAGAGATAGAGCTGGTTTGTTACATTAATAAAAATGCGACAGCCAATCCCATAAACCTTACAATAAATGTGGAAGGTGCAAAAATTCAGGGCCAAGAGTCAAAAATTTTCGCACTGTCAATGAACCAGCAGGTTGAAAGTTCTACTCCCCATCAATCGGAAGAATTAGCCCAATACCGGGGCAGTAACGACCCGTTGAAAGGGCTAGGGGCTTCCAAAGCCATGCAGGAAGTATCTATTGGAAGGTATTTTGCCTTAATAATTGGTATTGATAGTTATTCCGGCGAATGGAAACCTTTAAAAAATGCTGTGAACGATGCCAAATCTGTGGAAACTCAGTTACGTAACCGTTACGAGTTCCATTCCATCAGGACCTTATTCAATGAACAGGCCACCCGCGCCAATATTCTGAAGGAGTACGAGTGGCTGATGGCAAATGTCCGCGAAAACGATAACCTGCTGATTTTTTATTCCGGTCATGGCGATTACAACGAATCGTTGCAACGTGGCTTTTGGGTCCCTGCTGATGCCACAAACAGCTCTGTGTCCGGGTTGATTGCCAATACCGATATTCAATCATTCCTGAGCGGAATCAAATCGAAACATACCTTTTTGATTGCCGATGCCTGCTTTAGTGGCGACATCTTCCGAGGAAAAACATTAACCATTCCTTACGAAAATTCATTCAAATATTACAACCAGATTTATTCAAAACCATCGCGCACGGCCCTTACCTCAGGAGGTATTGAACCTGTTATGGACGGGGGGAAAGAGGGACACTCGGTGTTTTCATATTACCTGTTAAAATCGCTTACAAATAATGAAAACCAGTTTTTTGATGCCAGCCAGCTTTACAACGACCTGAAAGTAGCTGTTATCAACAATTCCAACCAAACACCCGGGTTCAGCCCTATTGTAAATACAGGCGACGAAGGAGGCCAGTTTATTTTTATCAAAAAACAGACCCCATAGTTTATGGCTAAATATCCCCGTCTGTTCATTGCCCTTAGTTTAATAATTGCCCGGTGTACTTTTTCATTCGGCCAATTGTACAATTTTACCAACTATTCCATTGACCAGGGGCTGCCTCAATCCACCGTCTTTTGTATTTATGAAGATGACCTTGGCTACCTGTGGTTGGGAACCGAAAGTGGTGTGGTTCGTTTCGATGGCACTCATTTTAAGCTTTATGATCAAAGTTCCGGCTTGCCTGGAAATAACGTCAGGAGCATTATAAAAGGCCCCGGAAACACTATCTGGGTTGGTACCGATAAAGGAATCGGGCTTTTTAATGGTTCATCATGGAAGACAATTACAAAAGCCGATGGTTTACGTGGCACGAACATTCTAAAAATGAGTATGGATGGGAAAAACCGGGTTTGGGCGGCAACCAACGATGCCGGAATCAATATCATCCATCTGGATGATTCTGTTCATATTCAAGCACTTGATGAATTAAACGGCCTTACCAGCAATTTCGTGTTTGATATTTTACACGATACCCAAACAAAGAAAACCTGGATAGCCCTGATTGGAGGAGTAAACATGGTAACTGAAACCGACAGAGGTTTTATCGTCCACCACCTGGAAGATTCAGTGGTAACACCCAGTAATTTCATTGCCAGTATTGAAAAGGATAAGTCAGGCAATCTTTGGTTTGCAACCCTTGATGCCGGAGCATTTAAACTTAGCTCGCGTTCAGGTAAATATCATGTGGAGAATTTCGGAGTATTACAGGGAATCAACGATCCGAAAATCTGGGATATTGACTGCATTAACGAAAATCAGGTTTTGTTTGCATCAAATGACAATGGGTTGTATTGCCTCGAAAATGAGAAAATCCAAAATATTTCCATAGAAAATGGGCTGCCCGGTAATTTAATCCTAACTATTTTTCGCGATAGCAACCGGAATATCTGGCTTGGGTCCATGGGTAACGGGCTCACCTTGTGGAGAGGGAAAGCCCTGGTACACTTTACCCGCGAGCAGGGATTGCCCGGTCAAAAAGTATTGGCTGTTAAAAATGCACCGGATGGCAAACTATGGGTGGGCACCGATGAAAAAGGGTTAGCCCTGCTCCATTTTCAGAACGATTTAATGAATGCTCAATATTTCGATAAAAAACAAGGTTTTACAAGCAAACAAGTCATATCGCTTGATATTGACAGCCATGGAGATTTATTGTTTGGCACCCGTGGCGACGGCTTGGGACGTCTTATCAATGGACGTTTTCATTATCTGAGCTCCGCAGATGGGTTGGCCGATAACAACACCAACCGGGTATATTGGGGTCCCAATGAATCCATTTATGTAGCCACCGATTTAGGGTTTAATGAGGTGACCAACAATAAAATTTATGCCATTTCGGAAGAGAATGGGTTGATTAATTCAGAAGTACAATCAATCATCTCCGATAACAAAGGAAATATCTGGATGGGAACAATGGGTGGATTGGCTTTTTTTCAGGCAACAACAAAAACATACCGCGATTTTGATGAAGAAGAGGGGCTGTTTGATTTAAAAGTTCATTGTTTGGTTGCCGATAAATTTGACAATATCTGGATTGGAACCAGCAACGGAATCTATAAATACCTCCCCACGGCAGATACCATCCTCCATTTGTCAATGCCCGGGCTTAATTCCCGGATTATTAACTCCTTGATATTTTTAAATGAATCGACATTAATCGTTGGGACCACTATTGGGTTCAACAAAATTGTTTTTGATGGTAACCTTGAAAAACCCATCCGCCAGGATAGCTATGATAAACAAAATGGGTTCCGCTTTAGCGAAACCAACCTAAATGCCATCTGTAAAGATGATAATGGCCACGTCTGGTTTGGTACCATGGGTGGGTTAACATCTTACCGGCCCGAACAGGAAGATACTATTACCCAAACACCCAAAGTATATATTATCGGTGTACGGTTGTCGGATGAAAATGTAGATTGGGCTTCGTTGGGAATAAAAACCTTTGGAATGACGAATCTTCCCCAATCGTTATCATTACCTTACAATAAAAACCATATAACCTTCTATTTTAATGGTATTTATCTCCGAAATCCTGAAAAAGTTCAGTACCGCTATAAACTGGAACCTAACGAAACCAATTGGTCGCCAGTTACCAAAGACAATTCTTACCGCCAAACAAAACTATCGAGCGGCGATTTCACCTTTTCGGTTATTGCCAGCATCGATGGACAGCATTGGTCGGAACCTCAGGAGTTTCGTTTCACCATCCGTCCGCCATTTTGGGAAACCATTTGGTTCTACCTGGGTTTGATGCTGATTTTCGGTTTCGTGCTGGTATTTTACATCCGCCATCGTGAGAAGAAACTGATGCAGGAAAAAGAATACCTGGAGCAAGTGGTAAAAGAACGTACCGCCGAAGTGGTAGCTCAAAAAGATGAAATTGAAAAGCAAAAAGAAGAAATTACCGATAGCATTACTTACGCGGAACGCATACAACGGGCTGTTTTGCCAGGAATTGATACTTTGGAACAAAACACAGCCGATAGTTTTGTACTATTTAAGCCCCGCGATATTGTAAGCGGCGATTTTTACTGGATCGGGAAAATCGGGAATCTGCTCATTGTAACAGTAGCCGACTGCACCGGGCATGGTGTTCCTGGGGCTTTCATGAGCATGCTGGGCGTTAGTTTTATGAACAAAATTATTAAAGAACAAAAAATATCATCGCCCGATTTGGTTTTATCCGAGATGCGTAAAAATGTGATCACCTCCCTTAAGCAAGGAAACCACGAAGGTAGTTCCAAAGATGGGATGGATATGGCGTTGTGTATTATTAACCTCGACACCTTGTTCATGACCTTTTCGGGAGCTTACAATCCGGCCATTATTGTTTCCGATGGCGAGGCTAATGAATTAAAAGCTGACCGGATGCCCGTGGGGTTCCATATTGTGATGAATGACTATACTCCTATTCCTATTCAACTTAAAAAAGGAGATTGCGTTTACCTCTTTTCCGATGGCTACCAGGACCAAATGGGCGGGCCAACTTGTCGTAAATTCATGCGCAAAAATCTCCGCGAACTGCTGATTTCCGTCCACCAGAAAGCATTCTACGAGCAACGTGAAATTTTAAATACCACCATTGAAGACTGGCGCAACGACCCAGCCCAACCCAATGGTAAGACCGATCAAATGGACGATATTTTAGTGATGGGGTTTAAAGTATAGGAATGGACAGCCCATTCAATTTCCTTTGATGAAAAACAAATGGAAAGATGGAAATCAGAGGCAATCCATTTTTCCGCCTTTCCATTTCAATATTTCTTCAGAAATAACGTGCAAATATGTGCCAAAGAGTTTATTTCTTTGCCTTTATCGGGCAACCCACTGTTTTGGTTTCAGCCGGGATTTGTTGGTCAATATAGTCTCCAAATGCTTTTCAGTGGCCAGGGAATTATCTATTGTTCGGAGTTTTTACTTCATTCATTTTCTTTAAGCCGATTTTTTATATCCATATTTTGATGCAAAATCCTGATTATTTCGATTATATCATCCTCTGTCTGTTTATAAAAAATAAGATGGGACTTAACTTTTGACATCCTATATCCAGGTCGAACATAATCCATCTTTCTACTTAATTCAAAATTATCTGCAATATATTCAATCTCGCTTATAATCAATTGGTGATAGCGATCAGCTTGCTCTAAAGACCATTTATTGAATGTGTAAAACCAGATTTTTTCCAAATCGGAAATAGCTTTCTCACTTATTCGGTATCTTCCTGTCATAAGTATTTTTTATGCAAATCGGCAAGATGTTTTTCTGCATCAAAATTCTCAACCATCGGGCTATTTTCCCCTTCAATCAAAGCGTTTCTTAACTCTCTCAATTTTCGCTCCTCTGATTCTAACAACCTCAATGCTGAACGAACAACTTCACTGGCAGAACTATATTTACCGGATGCAACTTCTGAGTTTATAAATTCTTCAAAGTATGGCCCAATTGATATGGATGTATTTCTTCCCATTTTGACCTGTTTTTTGTTTCAAAATTACCAAACATTGGTAACAATACCAAGTGAAAAACAAAACTATTCACTCATAGCCATCCGATGACTTGCGGAAACAAAAAAAGGCTGACTCCTATTAAGCAGTCAGCCCCATCAACCTCGGATTTACAGTCCAGTTTAATCCCCAATTAGCTAACAATTCTAATATTGAAAGCCCCGTTGTTGGTGGCACCATAAATACTCAACCATAAAGGCAGGTACATTTCGGTGCCTCTGGCTTTGGTGATATCGCCAAGGTCAAGGATGTTTTTTTCCAGCCACCCAAATGACTTTAATAGTTCCTTAACCTTTTCTTTGGCGGTTGCCTCATTTCCGCAAATAAACGTGTTATGGTCGCCCCCATTTATCATAGCCGGGTTTACCATAAGACCGCACCACATGGTGTTGAGAGCTTTTACCACAAGCGTTTTAGGGAAGGTTCTTTGAATTTCTTCACCCAACGAATTGGTATTAACAATGGCGAGCGATGGCGGCATTCCTTTCGAGAAATCAAGTGAATTGGCAAGGTCCACAATAACTTTTCCATCCAGGTTCTTCTCGCCTGCCAGTTTGAGTGCTTCAATGGAACCCATTCCTGCCGTGCAGTTGAAAACAATTTCCCCAAATGCCGCTGCATCGGCAAAGGTTCCTGCACTGGCCTTGCCGTTGTGTTTGGCCACAAAAGCTTTTGCTTTTTCATTATCGTTTGTTCTGGAACCCATCATAACCGGATGCCCCAATTCAACTAGTTTTGAACCGATGGTATCTCCTACATTTCCGGTACCGAATACTGCTATTTTCATAATTATAACTTTTAATTTGTTTTAAATTCATGATACAAAACGGTTTAATTAAAAAGTATCTCAACCTCGATTACCCTAAAGTCAAGAAAGTGGGCGTTTCTTTTGCTCAATTCCTTAATAGGAATTAAAGTAGATACTCATCCGATGAAAAAAGATGGCTCTTATTTTTTAGCTTTTATGGAACAACCAATGGCTTTGGTTTCAGCCGGATCGGGCGATTTGCCCGCCAAAAGGTTGTTCAAGGCGCTTTCCAGATACTTCTCAGTGGCCAGGGAAGCATCCTTTGAACTGTTATCAATAGCTCCTATGTAAGCCACCTTAAATTTCCCATTCTCATTTCTCAATAAATATACATGCGGGGTCTTGGTAGCACCGTACACCGGAAAAATTTCCTGTTTCTCATCAAACAAATAGGGGAAGGTAAACCCCTTTTCTTTGGCCCGGACTTTCATGTTTTCATACGAATCTTCGGGGTATTGCTCCGGATCGTTGGGATTGATGGCTACCACCGGAAAACCCTTTGCTTTAAATTCCTTGTCTAAGGCAACAATCCGGTCTTCGTAGGCCACCGAATAGGGGCAATGGTTGCAGGTAAAAATAACCACTACCCCTTTTTCATTGGAATAATCAGTTAATGAAACCATCTTTCCATCAATGTTCATTAGCTTGAAATTCAACGCCTCGTCTCCCACTTTATAACCTTGGGCAAAGGCCAAAACACTTATTAACACGAAACAAGTTGCTACAAATAGATTTTTCATATTATTCTAATTTTGATTTAACAATTTTGATAAGTTCATCATATTCAAACAATTGATTGTAAAACGATTGGTTTTTCTTCTTTACTACCAATGTCACAGGAATACTGCCATCCCAATCCTGATTTATCAAATTTATCCATTGGTTGGCATCATCATCTAAAACGACTACTTCTGATTTGATATGATGTTTTTCTATAAAAGGGATAACCCTGGTTTTTATATGCTGAGGAAAATCAAGGGAAACCAGAATTAATTTAAAAGGCTTGTTCTTTAATTCCTGTTCCAACTGCAAAAAAGCTGGAAGTTCCTCTACACAGGGTTTGCACCATGTAGCCCAAAAATTTACTAGGTAAACGGTGTCCGAATTACTTTTCCATTTCTGCTCCACCTGATGGAACTTCAACACAGGAATCTGCTGCGAAAAACCTGAACAAAATAAAAAACCCAAAACAATAACTAAATAATGCTTCATTATTCATGCAAATTAGTCTCTTAAAACAGAGTGACTGTGCAGATGTTTCGCTGTGTGTTGTTAATGTGTTGTTAATAGAACGAAAAAATCCCTAAAATCCACAGGTAGGATGCTAAAATATTGACAGTCATCCGATGACTGAATTCAAACGACCATGAATGAGTCATCGGATGACTTGCGGATTCATGGAGTTAAACAATGCCTTCAATGAAATGAATCCTGAATGGAAGAAATCTTCAACAACAGTGTTTCAATAAGTTGCATTAATTAAAACAAATTTGCGGGTTGCTAATAAATTATTTCGGGCAAACAAGAATTTTAGTCATTATTTACCCATAATTTTCAAATTATTGTATTTTTGCCATGCTCTATAAAAAGTATTTATAAAGCACTAAGCTAAAATCAACATTAAACATAAATTCAAATCATTATGTCGCAAAAAAAACGTGTTTACACCTTTGGTGCCCGCAAGGCAGAAGGTAAAGCAGATATGAAAAACCTGCTTGGAGGAAAAGGAGCCAACTTGGCCGAAATGTGTCTGTTAGGGCTTCCTGTACCTGCAGGTTTTACCATCACTACTGAAACCTGTAACGATTATTACGCCAACAATAACCAGTTGCCAGCCGACTTGCTTGATCAGGTCTGGAGCGCGATGAAAGAAGTTGAAAACATCATGGGGATGAAATACGGCGATGCCGAAAACCCATTGTTGATCAGCTGCCGTTCAGGGGCACGCAGTTCCATGCCCGGAATGATGGACACAGTTCTTAACATCGGCTTAAGCACTGCTACCATCCCCGGTTTGTTGAAAAAAACAAACAATCCCCGGTTTGTTTGGGACTCGTACCGTCGTTTGATCATGATGTATGCCGATGTGGTAATGGAAAAAGCCGAAGGTTTAGAAACCGATGGCAAAGGTATCCGCAAACAATTAGACGATATGTTGGATGAATTCAAACACAGCAAAGGCCACAAATCAGATACCGACCTTTCTGCCGATGATTTAAAATATTTAGCTGAGGAGTTCAAAAAACGTGTAAAATCAGCCCTTGGAAAAGAATTCCCCGATGATGCCAAAGCACAATTGATTGGTGGTATCATGGCTGTATTTAAAAGCTGGAACGGAAAAAAAGCCGTTTCCTATCGCCGTATCGAAGGCATTCCCGATGATTGGGGAACAGCTGTGAATGTCCAATCCATGGTATTTGGGAACATGGGTGATTCCTCAGCAACAGGTGTGGCATTTACCCGTAACCCTGCCACCGGCGAAAACCTGTTCTATGGTGAATGGTTGGTAAATGCCCAAGGCGAAGATGTGGTAGCAGGTATCCGTACCCCAAGCCCGTTGAACGATGACACCAAAAACGAACAAAACAAACATTTACATAGCATGCAAGAGGCTATGGCAGGCACCTATAAAGAATTGGACGATATCCGCAACACCTTGGAAAAATCGTTCAAAGACATGCTCGACATCGAGTTTACCATTCAGGAAGGTAAATTATACATGTTGCAATGCCGCGCTGGTAAACGTACCGGAACTGCTGCCTTGAACATGGCTATGGATATGTTGCACGAAAAACTGATTGACGAAAAAACCGCCGTGATGCGCGTTGATCCTGTTCAATTGGATGAATTGTTACACCCTATTTGCGATCCGGCTGCTGAGAAGAAAGTAACTCCTATTGTTAAAGGATTACCTGCCGGTCCTGGTGCTGCTGTTGGTAAAGTAGTATTTACTGCCGAAGATGCCGTGGCCTGGAACCGTAAAGGTGAAAAAGTAATCCTTCTCCGCGAAGAAACCAACCCGGAAGATGTAGAAGGGATGCGTGCTGCCGAAGGTATCTTAACCGCCCGCGGTGGAATGACTTCACATGCAGCATTGGTTGCCCGTGGTTGGGGAAAATGCTGTATCGTTGGTGCGGGTGGAATGCATGTGGATGCTGCTACCAAAACCGCTAAAATACCAGGAACTTCTATAGTAATTAAAGAAGGCGATGTTTTAACGTTGAATGGAACCAAAGGCCACGTTTATACCGGAGCACTTACTTTAATGGATGCTACTGAAAATCCACGTTTCCAGGAATTTATGTCCATTGTGGACAAATACCGCAAAATGGGTGTCCGTACCAATGCCGATACCCCTGATGATGCTAAAATAGCCCGCGATTTTGGTGCTGAAGGAATTGGTTTATTCCGTACCGAGCACATGTTTTATGGAAAAGGTTCTGAACAACCATTGTTCCTGCTCCGTAAAATGATTTTGAGCGAAGGTGAAAAAGAACGCCGCAGTGCTTTGGATGAACTTTTTGTGTTTGTAAAAAAAGACATTAAAGCTACTATGCTTGCCATGGATACGTTGCCTGTGACCTTCCGTTTGCTTGACCCACCTTTGCACGAATTCGTTCCTCAAAGTACCGAAAAACAGGCTGAATTGGCCAAAGCCCTTGGAATTACTACCGAGGCAGTTGCCAAACGTGGTGAAGGCTTGCACGAATCGAACCCAATGATGGGTCACCGTGGTGTGCGCTTAGGTGTTACATATCCTGAAGTTTCTGAGATGCAAATCCGGGCTATCTTTGAATCATCCGTTGAGTTGATTAAAGAAGGCCACCAGCCGCATCCTGAAATCATGGTCCCTGTAACTTGCGATGTATCGGAATTGGATTTTACCAAGAAAATTGCTGAAAAGGTTTATGCAGAAGTTTGCACTAAATTTGGAGTGAAAGAAATAAAGTACAAATACGGCACCATGATTGAAATTCCACGTGCCTGCTTATTAGCCGACCGGATGGCAAAAACAGCCGAATTCTTCTCGTTTGGTACCAACGACTTGACACAGATGACTTTCGGTTTTAGCCGTGACGATATTGGCGGTTTCATGAACGATTATCTGGACAAAAAAATGTTGGCTGCCGATCCATTCCAAACCATCGATCAAAGTGGCGTGGGCCAGTTAATTGAAATGGCAGTTACCAAAGGCCGTGCTACCCGCAACGATTTAAAAGTGGGTATCTGTGGTGAACAAGGTGGTGATCCTGCATCGGTTGAATTCTGTTTTAAAGCCGGATTAACCTATGTAAGCTGTTCTCCTTTCCGTGTTCCTATTGCACGGTTGGCTGCTGCTCAATCAAGCATCAAACATGGTAAATAATTGAACCTTAAAATAAATTGAAAACCGTCCTCAAAAGGGGCGGTTTTTTTATGAATAAGAATCAAATATTTAAGGCAAAATTATTGTGATTTTTTTGAACTCAAATTCAAAATTATTGTGATTTTTTTGAACTCAAATTCAAAATTATTGTGATTTTTTTGAACTAAAATTCAAAATTATTATAGTATTTTTGCATTGTCTTAAATATTAATAAATTAAGTGGGGTATTATATGCCTCACAACTAGTGTAAAAATTATGATAGTCAGAGCCTTCAATCAAACCGTACAAAATGACTTTTTTAAAGAGAAAGTTATTGTGATTATCGGGGCCCGGCAGGTTGGAAAAACAACTGCAGTCAGAGATTTAATTAACGCTCAGGGTGAAGTTGCCAAATACCTGAATGGTGATGAAGCTGACTTATATCCTATTTTTAAAAAACCAACCTCCACTCAATTAAAATCATTGATTGGTGAAGCCAAAATATTGGTTGTTGACGAGGCTCACCAAATTCCAAACATCGGAAAAGCTCTGAAGCTTATTGTGGAGACATTTCCCGATATTCAGATTATTGCCACAGGTTCGTCATCGTTTGATATCGGGAACCGGGTAAACGAACCGCTTACCGGACGGAAATTTGAATACCAGATGTATGCTCTTTCAGCCAACGAACTGGTATCGCATTTTGGAATACTTGAAGAAAAGCGGATGTTGGAACACCGCTTGATTTTTGGTACTTACCCTGAAATTGTAACCCATCTGGGCGACGAACCAAGGTTGTTGAAAAATCTGGTATCCAGTTACCTGTACCGTGATGTTCTGCAATTGGATGGATTAAAAAAACCATCGCTGCTAACAGCACTCCTGAGTGCGTTGGCTTATCAAATCGGGTCGGAAGTTTCCATAAATGAATTGGCGCAACTTACGGGCAGCAACAGCCATACCGTTGAAAAGTATCTGGATTTATTGGAAAAATCGTTTGTAATTTACAAGTTACGGGCATTTAACCGAAACCTGAGAAACGAATTAAAGAAAAGCCAGAAGGTGTACTTTCTCGATAATGGTGTACGGAATGCCATTTTGGGGAACTTTAACCTCGTTCAGCAGCGAACGGATGTGGGGCCGCTTTGGGAAAACTATTTAATGGTTGAGCGGATGAAAAAGCAGGAATATTCCGGTTTTTACGGAAAACGGTTTTTCTGGCGGACTACCCAAAACCAGGAAATTGATTTGATTGAAGATATAGACGGAAAATTATCGGCATTTGAGTTCAAGTGGAACCCCAAATCAAAATGGGATAAAATTCCCCGAAGCTTTACCAATAGCTATCCCGATGCTTATACCGAGGTAATTACACCTGAAAATTATCTGGATTTTTTGATTTAGTTTATCTTGAAGAAAGAAATACTTCTACCCAAAGAGCATCTAAAGTTCTTTGGATTTTTGCTTGGTAACTGTGATATAAACATAGATCCATTTGCACTATTTTGTGTATAGGTAAATTCCCATAAAGTGGGTGAAAGTTCCCAAAAGCACAAAGAAATGGAACAAGGCGTGATTGTAAGGAATTCTTTTCACTTGGTATAGGACTGCTCCAAATGTATAGGAAAAACCGCCTGCAGCCAACCACATCAACCCTTCAAAGGGGAACCGTTCAATTAAAGGTTTTATGGCAACTACAATTACCCATCCCATTAGTACATAACTGATTGTGGAGGCCAACCGGAACCGCCCGGTAAAAAAAAGCTTTAAAACTACACCAATCACGGCAATACCCCAAACTACGCCAAAAATTGACCATCCCCAGGCACCTTGCAATCCCAATAACGAAAATGGAGTATAAGTTCCGGCAATTAGCACATAAATGGCAGAATGGTCAAATACATTTAGTCTCTTCCTTTTTTTTTCGTCCACCGAAGCATGATAAAGAGTGGATGCCAAATAAAGCGTAATCATGCTTGCTCCAAAAATGGCATAGCTCACTGTTGATAATACCGTTCCTGAGTGAAATGATTTGACAAGCAATAAAATAAGACCAACAATACTTAAAAGTAATCCAAAAAGATGGCTATAAACATTCATCTTTTCTTCGGTAGTAGAATATGATTTGATTTTTTCTGACATTATTGCAATTTTTTGTACTGCGATTTACAAATTAATTCAAACATTAGCCCAAAGATGCCCTGAAAAATATCACTCAGTAAAAATCCTTGAAAACCTTCCAATTTTCCTCATAAATTTGCAACATGAAAATCGTTAATCAAATACTATCCCTGTTATTGATGATTCCGATAAAGGCTTATCAATGGTTTATTTCACCCTGGTTGCCAGGAGCCTGCCGATACACCCCCTCCTGTTCGCATTATGCCTTAGATGCATTGAAAACACATGGCCCCTTTAAGGGATTATACCTGGCCATACGGCGGATTTTTAGCTGCCACCAGTGGGGTGGCTGGGGTTGGGATCCGGTTCCCGATAAAGAACATTTTACCTGGAAAAAACCTGAAGCTCAGAAACACAGACCCTTTGATGCCGATGAGCCTGAATGAAATAAAAACTGTTGAATCCGTACATTGATTTTTTTGCCCTGGTTTAGTTTCTAGTCCCTAAGTTTACCTGAAAATATAATTTCTGTTACTTGAAAAATTGAAGGATTCATGTGTGCTTAATTTTATTAATTTGCGCCAGCAAAAAATAAAAACATGCAAACAACCCTAAATCAAGGTCATTCTACCACAAAAAGGACAAAGCTTGAACTTCTGAATAATATCTTCGAGAATTGGTCGGGGGCTAAGGCCGTAGCCATCAACAAACTCCCGGCCTCAGGATCGAAGCGCGAATATTTCAGAATAACCGGCGAACACCTGAGTGCTATTGGAGCTATAAACGAAGATGCTGCCGAGAACCGTGCCTTCATTGGATTCACCAATCACTTTCTTTCGCTGGGTTTAGCGGTTCCTGAGATTTATTTTACCGATTTAGAAAACCACATCTACCTTTTAGAAGATTTGGGAGATACCACGTTGTTCCAGTTTTTGATTGAGAATAGGAACAATGGCGATTTTCCGGCTGAATTGGTGGAGGTTTACAAGCAGGTTCTCCGCCAGCTACCAAAATTCCAAATTAACGGCTCAAAAAAACTGGATTATTCCATCTGCTATCCACGGTCCAGCTTCGATAGGCAGTCGATGCAATGGGATCTGAGCTACTTCAAATATTACTTTCTGAAACTGGCCGATATTCACTTTAACGAGCAATTGCTTGAAGATGATTTCAACACCCTGATTGATTACCTACAAAATACCGATTGTGAATATTTTATGTACCGCGATTTTCAGTCGCGGAATATCATGCTCCACGAAGGCCAATTGTATTTTATCGATTATCAGGGAGGAAGAAAAGGAGCCTTGCAATACGATGTGGCCTCGTTATTATACGATGCCAAGGCAGACATTCCTCAAAATGTCAGGGAGCAATTGCTTGACTTTTACGTGAAGGAAGTAAAACAATACCTGAATATTAATGAGAAAGAATTCAAGGAATATTATTATGCCTATGTTCTGATTCGGATCATGCAGGCCATGGGTGCGTATGGCTTTCGTGGTTTTTATGAGAAAAAGGCCCATTTCCTGCAAAGTATTCCATATGCCTTACAAAACCTGGAATGGATTTTAGCTCATGTAAAATTGCCTATTGAATTACCTATATTAACCGAAGTCTTTCGAAAACTCATGACTTCCGAAAAATTACTGAAATATAAACCCAGGACACGCCGGAAATCCACATTATCGGTGTTTATCAATAGTTTTTCGTTTAAACATGGAATCCCCGAAGACCCCAGCGGAAATGGCGGAGGATATGTTTTTGATTGCCGCGCCATCCACAATCCCGGGCGTTACGAGGAGTTCCAGACACTCACCGGAAAAGACAAACCCGTGATTGATTTTTTTGCCAAAGAACCCGATGTACATGAATTCCTAACCAATGTTTTTGCATTGGTGGACATGTCGGTGGAGGCTTATGATGAGCGGAATTTTACCAACCTGATGGTCAATTTTGGTTGCACCGGAGGCCAGCACCGATCGGTTTATTGTGCCGAGAGATTGGCTGAACATCTGAGGCAAAAGTATTCGGTGCAAGTATCGCTGTGGCACAGGGAGCAAGATTAATTCACCAAAACCGGGGCAAATAAAAAATCTTGGCATCCATAATATGGAGTTATCTAAATATCTATATTTGCACTTCGAAAAATTAAACTAATTAGTTATGAGTATTTTTTTATGGATTATTGGTGCGTTAGTGCTTGCTTTTCTGGTTTTGCTGGTTTATTCTTACTTCAAAATGAAGAATATCCCCGAGGTTAAAAAAAGCGAGAAGATTAAAATAATGAATCCAAAAAACATCGATTTTCAATTAAAAAACGGGTATGTTTTGGTTGACTTTTGGGCTTCGTGGTGTGCCCCCTGTAAGATGATGGCTCCCGAATTGAACGAATTGGCCGAAGATACATCGCTAAAACTGACTGTGGCCAAAGTAAATGTAGAACAATACCAGCAACTGGCCAATAAATACAAAATCAAGAACCTTCCCACATTAGTTCTTTTTCATAAAGGCAAAGAGGTGCACCGGCTCATCGGCTTTAAAAATAAGAAGGCGATTGTGAAAGAAATCCAATCATTCCTATCGTAAAAACCATGAGACCCGTACTTCCTATCCTCTTTATTTTCATGGGGCTTGTTCTGGCTAATGAAAGCTATGGCCAGGAATGTTTTGAAGGTTACGAAACTCTTTTTGAAAAAGGAAGTGAAACCATGAGTTATCAGCAATTTCATGAATTGGAACTTGACTTTGTTAAGAACCTTAAAGGATGCGCAGCTCCTTATTTTGAAGGAAAAACATTAACTGGCGATGATATTTATTTAACCGATTTAAAGGGAAAAGTGGTTGTCCTCAATTTCTGGTTTACCACCTGCCCGCCCTGTTTAAAAGAGATTCCGGAATTGAACAAATTGGTGACTCAATTCAATAGCGATGAAGTCATTTTTATTGGATTGGCACGGGATACCAATCAACAATTGGATGCGTTTTTTAAACGTTTTGGTCCGTTTCAATTCCAGATAATTCCCGAGAGTTATGCCATTGCAACAACCTATAAAGTGGTGGCATGGCCACAAAGCATAGTTATTGATGCCAACGGGAAAGTATTCAAAGTTTGGACTGGTGCTGACCAAGAGCCTGTACAATTGGTAACCGAAATAAAAACTGCGATTCAACAGTGCCTAGCCTCTGGAAATTAAGCTACCTTTGCCCGGCAAATACGTAACGGAATGTTTCAAGAAAACAAAAAGGCTTACATAGCCTTATTAACTGGAGCAATAATTATTGGATTTTCACCCGTTTTAATTAAGATGGCTGATGCCCCTGGAATTGTTTCCTCATTTTACCGCCTTTTTGTTGGTACCATCACTTTAACCCCGTTTTTTATCTATTCATATCTAAAAAACAAACCTCAACTTCCGGTTAAAGGTGTATTAATTGCCGTTCTTGCCGGACTTTGTTTTGCGTTGGACATGTCGCTGTGGACAACAGGTATTATGGTTTCCACCGCAACCATTCCCACCATTGCTGGAAATTTGTCACCCCTTTGGGTGGGAATTATGGCCATGTTTTTTTTCAAAGAGCGGAATAAAGCCGGGTTTTGGATTGGATTACTCATGGCGCTGGTTGGTGTAAGCCTTCTGGTTTTGCATGATTTTTATCATCCAAACGGAATGATGAAGGGGTTACTACTGGGCCTGGTGGCAGGTGTATTCTATGCTGTTTATATCATTCTAACTCAACCCGGGCGAAAATATTTAAGCACTCTTTCTTTTTTGTATATCACCACTTTGGCAACTACTTTCTTTTTAGGAATTTTTCTAATATCCCGAGGCCTTTCCTTCACGGGATATCCTGTTAAAAGCTGGGTCATCTTTATCATTATGGGTATTACTTTACAGGCAGGTGCTTGGTTTTTAATCAATTACTCACAAGGGCATTTACCCGCCTCGATTATTTCGCCCACCCTTTTAGCCCAACCTGTTTTGGCTGCCATTTTCGCATTTTTTATGATTGGCGAGGTTCTTACAATTTGGCAAATGATGGGGGGATTGATTGTAGTAGCGGGTATTTACCTGGTTCATTTTTCAAGAATCCGAAAAAGGAACTGATAATTCTCTGATAATTTTAGCCCTCCGCGAACTAATGCCAGACATTAGAGATACCAGATACCATCTCAATCACTAAATTTTAATAGCTGACTTTAGTAAAACCTCGATCCTGCAAATAAAATATAAAACATTGAGGAAATGAGTTATTTAGTCGCGCCGCGACTTCACTTAACCATGTATTACGGAATTTATTTAAAATACTCGTTTTCATTAAAGTCGCAGTGCGACTTGCGGATTAAGGTAAAATAAAAATAGGTTGTTTCAAGGACTCTTTGATAAGTTGAGATTTTTATCTATTCCGGGATGCAGACTCCACCTCCCTAAAAACCCGAATAAAATTCCCTCCCCAGATTTTCCGGATGTCCTCGTCAGAATATCCACGTTTGACCAGTTCAAGAGTAATATTCCCCATTTCAGAAACATCGAAACAGCCTTCCACTCCTCCTCCCCCATCAAAATCGGTCCCTATCCCAACATGCTCAATGCCAGCAACTTTTACCATGTGATCAATATGATCCACCACATCGCTAACATTGGCCAATATTGGCGGGAAATCAACATCCAATTGGTACCATTCTTTTATACCGTTTCTTCGCTGCTCGGGAGTGTAACTATCCCATTGTGTATGCTTTGCCCTGAAAGCTGCTTTGGCACTATCGCGCTCGGAGTAGCTGGGCATTTTTTTTACATAATCGCTTAAAATGCACATAAAAACAACTCCCCCATTTTTGGCCAAAGCCCGCAACATGGTATCTGTCAGATTTCTTGGATTATCGCAAATAGCACGTGAACAGGAATGTGATGCAATAATGGGTGCTTTCGATATCCGGATAGCATCAAAAAAAGCACTATCGCTGGCGTGCGACATATCAACCATCATCCCCAATTCATTCATCCTCCGGATAACTTTTTCGCCAAGCGGAGAAATTCCGTTGTGGACCGGACCCTTGTCATCGGTTGAGGAATCGGCCAAATCGTTATTTTTAGTATGGCATAAAGTTATATAACGGGCTCCTCGGCTATAAAAATAGTCAACATTATCCACTTTATTTGCAAGTACATACCCATTTTCAATCCCCAGATAGATGGCGCGTTTCCCCTCTTTTTCCAAACGGTATGCATCCGCCGGATTCCATGCAATTTCAGCTTTTCCATCGAGGCCGGGCATAATATGGTTTACCGAATCGAAAATTTCATTGGCTTTAAGGTACGCGCCCATTAAACCCAAGCTGTCGTTTGGCCCCTGCCCCACAAAAGCGGCAAAGAATACCGCATCTAATCCTCCCTTTTCCATTCTGGGAATATCAATTTTGCCTCCTCCAATCCTAGAGTCGTGCCATTGGGTTAAATCAAAATTATCGTTTACAAATTTTAACGGGGTATCTGTATGCAGATCAACGGTTAAAACCTCTTGATGTATTTTTTGGGCCTTTTCTTCCATGCTTTGGCACGATGCAATAGCCACAAAAAATAATTCAAGAAAGAACAGGGCAAATAGATTTTTCATTTTGCGTATTTTCACCAAATATAAAATGAAATTCCAAGGATAATATATTTATTAAAAATATTCTCACCCAATTATAAAACAATTTGATTCTTAAGCCAAACTGTTTCTTCCATCAATACCAATAAAGGGTTATTTTGCTTTAAACCTGACAATTTTATCTTCAATCAGGTTTTGCAATTCTTTTAACAAGGCTCTTTCTTGTGGGTCAATATGCCCATCTTCGGTAGCAATATGAATAATTGTATCATACTCTTCTGGGGTGATAAAATGATCTTCAATTGCTTTGTGTATCATTTGCCGGAGCCGCTCCGCACTTTCGCTCATTGCCATCTTTTTGAATTTTTTGGGTTAAACTTTTCTTAAATTCTAACAAATGAATGATTCTGTAAGTTGTAAATCTAAATCAAATAAATTTAATTTCCATCTATACTATTTTACTGAATAAACTATTTGAGTTTAGTTTTGTTTACAGAATATCAAACGTTTGCATAAAATTGTTGAGGTGTTGTTGTAGCCATTCAACAAATTAAGTTAAGCATGTGAAATTGTTATGCAAGGTTAAAAATTGACTTGTAGATACAAAGTAACCTAAATTAGCCTTCCGAAACTCAAACAATAGACTATGAAAAAATTAATACTCTTAGTTTTTCTGTCACTCACTGCAACATTATTCTCCTTTTCGCAGGAAATAACAGTGAGTGGTGTAATTACGGATGCAAGTAGAAATCCGTTGCCCGGTGTTACCATTCAAGTAAAAGGGACCACTCAAGGAACTATCACTGATTTTGATGGTAAATACACAATTAATGTTCAAAAAGATCAAACGTTAGTGTATTCAATGGTCGGGATGTTAACCGAAGAAATTCAAATTACCAATCAGAATTTAGTAAACCTTACATTAGTTGAAGATTTAAAAGAACTCGATGAGGTTGTAGTTATTGGTTATGGTACCGTTAAAAAAAGTGATTTAACAGGATCTGTGAGTACTGTCAAAGCAAAAGATCTGCTTAAAATTACAACAATGAACCCTGTTCAGAACCTTCAAGGACGAGTTAGCGGAGTTCAAGTAACTAGTTCATCAGGGGCTCCTGGTGCCACGCCGGTAGTCAGGGTTCGCGGTGTAGGTACTTTTAACAATTCGGCACCCATTTATGTGGTCGATGGTGTGATTCTTGATGATATTTCTTTCTTGAATTCTTCCGACATATCCTCTATGGAAATTTTAAAAGATGCTTCTGCTACTGCCATTTATGGCTCAAGAGGGGCTAATGGTGTTATTATGGTTACTACTAAATCGGGTACAGGTTCAAATGGCAAAACTACTTTTAGCTATTCCGGTGATTATGGAATTCAACATTTAACAAAAAAAATAGATTTGTTAAATGGGCGTGAATTTGCAATCGTTTCCAACATGATTCAAAATGGAACATTCAATAATGTAGATGCTGTACCCAATACCGACTGGCAGGATTTGATTTTTCATAATTCACCAGTAACAAATCATCAGATTTCAGCATCGGGAAGTTCGGATAAGGTTCAATATTATATTGGTGTGGGTTATTATAAACAAAAAGGAATCATCGACAAATCGAGTTACGAAAGATTGTCTATTAAAATAAATAATACCTATAAATTAACCGATTTTTTTACTCTGGGAAATAATCTGACTTTCAATCCATTCAAACAGGAAGATGCACCAAATGTTACCTATCAGGCATACAGGGCTTCGCCGGTTGTTGAACCTTACCGGGCCGATGGCAGTTTTGCAGGTGTTGCCGGTGTAGGAAACCCATTAGCCTCCTTAGAATATTCAAATAATAGAACCAAAGGTATCAGGGCAGTAGGTAATTTTTATGGCGAGTTTAAGTTTTTAGATGCTTTTACCATTAAGTCAAGCTTTGGTATTGATGGATTGTATAAAAAGAATGTAAATTATACACCTGCTCATAAAGTACTTTATTATGATGGAAGTGAATCGATGCAGGTAAATGAAACCAGTGACCTTGTTAAAGAATTTACCGAAAACTTCACATGGCTTTGGGAAAATACGTTGAATTACTATAAAGATTTCGGAGAAAACACCTTTAATGCAGTTATGGGTTACACCATGCAAAATTCAGGCTCCGAAATACTCAAACTCACAGGTGAAAATATCCTTCGCGATGGTGAAGACTTCTGGTATTTCACACCTTCGTATATCACCGATAATACATTGGATAATGAAAAATTTAAGAACAATGTAGATGAAAATCTGAATTATTCAATGATTTCGTATTTGTTCAGGGCTAATTATACACACCAAAATAAATACATATTTACTGCTACTTTCCGTCGCGATGGTTCATCAAAATTTAATAAAGAAAACCGTTATAGTTATTTTCCTTCCTTTGCTTTAGGTTGGAATGTGAGCGAAGAATCGTTTATGCAGAATGTCCCCTATTTATCGAAATTGAAAGTACGGGCAAGTTGGGGTAAAATAGGAAATGAAAAAATTGCATACCCCAGTAGGTATTCATTAACAAAAAATGTATATGCCATATTTGGTGACGGCGATGTATCTTATCCTGGAGTAACTTATGCTAAATCGGGAAATCCGGATTTGAAATGGGAAACCACTACACAAACCGATTTGGGCCTGGAAATAGGTTTGTTTGAAGGGAAACTTAACAGTGAATTTGATTACTACCACAGGGTTACCGACGATATTTTGGTGGAATTATCAACTCCGGGCCATCTTGGAAATGGGCAAGGACAAAAAGTTAGATATAATGCCGGCAAAGTATTAAATAGTGGTTTTGAGGCAAATGTTACCTGGAAAGACAAAATTGGTGATTTTAATTATAGTATAGGCGTTTTAGCAACCACTGTGCATAATGAGGTCTTATCGGTTGGCGGTAACAGTGGTGCCGACTCGCTATTATATGGTGGAGATATTAAAGGCTATGTTACCCAAACCCGCGAAGGGATTCCGATAGGTTCATTTTATGGATATAAAACCGATGGAATTTTTCAAAATGAGGCTGAATTGAATGCCTATCCACATACCAGTACCGCTTCTGTTGGATCCTTGCGGCGTGTTGATTATAATGGCGACGGTATATTAAATGGAAACGACCGGACCAATATTGGTTCTCCCATCCCAAAAATCATCTTCGGATTAAATATCGATTTGGAGTATAAAAATTTTGATTTCTCATTCGGTCTTCAAGGTCAAGCAGGAAACAAGATTTTTAACGGGAAAGAAATGGTCCGCCCCGATCAATATAATTTTGAAAAACATGTGTTGGATGCCTGGGCCGGAGAAGGAACCAGTAATTCAGAACCTGCACCTTCGTGGGGTGGATACAATTATGACCCTTCGGATAAATTTATACAGGATGGCTCTTATGCCCGTATCAGAAACATCATTCTGGGATACACCTTACCTGAAAGTATTACAGAGAAATATCACATTGGTAAATTACGTATCTATGTAAAAGGTGATAATATTTATACATTCACCAAATATACCGGATACTCGCCTGAAATAGCCAGTTCTGATGTATTAGCCAACTGTATTGATATGGGTGTTTACCCAATTAGTGCCATTTACTCATTTGGTGTTAACTTAACCTTTTAGAAAATTATGAAAACCATTTATAAACATACAATAACCATCATACTGTTTGTTTTTACAGTTGGTGTTTTTTCAAGTTGCGAAGATTTCCTTGAAAAAAGTCCTGTTGGTCAACTAACCCAAGAAACGTTCCCAGTTACAGCTGATGATGCACTATTAGCAACGAATGCGTGTTATTCTACTTTGAGAGTAGCCAGTTACCACAGTGGCATGTTCCCTTTGGCTGATATTATGTCGGACGATGCACGAAAAGGGAGCAATGTTGGTGACCAAGCAACCACCATTGGCCCATACGATAGTTTTACTTTTACCACTACCGGTGATGAACTTGCCAGTTGGTGGGCCACTCTATACGAAGGAGTAAAAAATACCAATGTAGTGATTGAAAAAGTTCCATCTATTGAAATGGATATAACTTTAAGAAACCGATATATTGGTGAAGCTAAATTTTTGCGCGCTTTATATTATTTTGATATGGTAAAAGCATGGGGTGGTGTTCCATTAATTACTTCAACCACTTCGGCATTAAATGTTGCACGTACCGATGTTGAAACTGTTTATCAGTTAATCGTCAGCGACTTGGAATTTGCCATTTCTAACCTGAACGAAAAAAGTGAACAAGTGGCTACCGATTATGGTCGTACCAATGTGGGTGCTGCAAAATCGCTTCTAGCAAGAGTCTATCTATTCAGAAGTGATTTTGAAAATGCTGAAAAATATGCTTTAGAGGTTATTAATTCACATGAATATAGTCTTGAGCCTGTATTTACTGATGCTAATGGCGAAAATGGTGAATATGGCAATGAATCAATTTTTGAAATTGGTGCCCAAAGAGTAGAAGCAGAAACAGGAAATCAATATGCCAATGTACAAGGTGTGCGTGGTACACCAAACCGAGGATGGGGATTTAACAGGCCAACACCCAATTTGCGGGAATCATTTGAATCAGGCGATCCCCGTTTGAAAGGAACCATTATTGATTTGGGAGATGTGATTGATGGAATTACGATAGAGGGCGATGGCACTACCCCCAATGTTACCACCGATGACGAGGGTAATGTAATTGAAACCGAATGTTATAACCGTAAAGTGTGGACCGATGGTGCCACTGTTGCTACACAGTTTGGACATAACCGACGGCTATTGCGATACGCAGATGTGTTGCTTATGGCTGCAGAGGCATTGAATGAAAACGATAAGCCGGGTGAAGCACTTATCTATTTAAATGAAGTTAGAGAGAGAGCCCGTGAAGGGAATACCTCTATTCTTTCTGATATCACTGAAACGGATAAAACAGCTTTGCGTGATATTATTTTAGAAGAAAGAAGACATGAATTAGCTTTGGAAGGTCATCGATTCTACGATTTGGTTAGAACCGGAAAGGCAGCCGAAGTATTGGGTCCATTGGGATTTGTAACAGGCAAACATGAATTGTTTCCTATTCCTCAAAAAGAAATCGATTTGTCACAAGGAGTGTTAACTCAAAACCCTAATTGGGAGTAGTTATATTTTAATCCAAAATAATCATTTATTAACTTAAACTTAAAAATTATGAAAAAACACAATTTCTTTTATTTTGCAATGCTTGTAGCCATTGGGTTAACCTTAAACTTAACCAGTTGCAAAGAGGATGAAGATCCAACACCCTTGACATTAGCTACACTAACTGCTGGCGATATTGATTTGAATGGTGCAACTGCTCCAAACAATGTACCATCGGAACCAACTATTACAGCGACTTTTTCAACCGATGTGGATGCAACTACAGCCATTGCAGCGAACATCACACTTGTTCGCGATTATGACGATACAAATATTGGCTTAACCATTACTGTATCAGGGAAAACCATCACTATTGTACCAACCGAAGCTCTTTTAACAGGTACTTTACATGAATTAACACTTACTGCGGCTCTGAAATCAACCGAGGGTGAGATGTTAACTACTGCTGTTAGCCGTACCTTTACCACCGATGGTTTCTTTGCACCTACAGGGATGGTTGCCCATTGGAATTTTGAAGATAACGCCGATGACCAAATAGGTGATTATGATGCCAGTGCCGAAATAGATGTTACCTATACCGATGGCCGTAAAACTACTGCTGGTAAAGCAGCTTCTTTTAATGGTACTACCAGTATTATTGAAATTCCTAATGGCGATCAGTTAATGAATACCAGCGATTTTACATTAAGTTTTTGGGTAAAAGCTGAAGAATCAGGTAAAGGCCATTTTATTATTGGTTTAGCTGCTTTTTATGGATTCCAGTTTGAATTGGGAAGTGATTTTAAATGGTTTAAAATGCCCGTTCAATTTGAATATGAAGATGGAACAACAGGTACTGGTGGCGACCTTTCATACAATGGTGATGGTTTAACAAATGAGACAGGTGGCTGGAGAGGTACCGTTATTAATGAAGAAAATACGGCCTTGGATGCATCTTTAAAAAATACTTGGGCTCACATTGCTTATGTTTATGACAGTGAAACAAAAGAGCGCATGATGTTCCTTAATGGTAAATTGGTTATTAAACAAGATTACGATTTATGGATTGACGATGAAGGAGTTCCTTATAAAGAATCAACAACCATTGGTTTGAAATATGGTGGAACCGCTCCTGAAGTTGTGAATGAATTAGCTTTTGGTTTTATCCAATCGCGTGCCGGAACACTTTGGGATACTGAATCATGGGGTGGTTATGATTTACCTGGCGCCAACCATTTCCAGGGGCAATTGGATGATGTCCGTATTTTTAACAAAGCTGTTTCTGAAGCTGAAATGTTATTAATGTATAACTCAGAAAAACCATAAATGTTGGTTTTCTTTTAGTTTAGGTTTAGAGGGAGAAGCCTACCCTGGCTTCTCCCCTTTTTTAACTACAAAAACATAGCATTGTGAAAAAAATTTATCTCTTTCCTTTTATCACGTCTCTCTTTTTAATGAATTGTTCCGATGAAAAAGAAACCAATTATGGAACTATTCAGCTTTCGCAAATTAAAGCTAACAACAGTATCCTATCATCTGTTGAAGAAAATACAAATATTCCGGTGGACGTTACCTTAACCGTGGAATTTAACACCATACTAGATACAACAAGTGCCAAACAAAATATTGAACTTTATAATTTTTCAAACGAACTTACAGCCTGTTCCTATTCTTTTATCGACAACAATAAGGCAGTTGTTCTAAAGCCTCAACAAAATTTGAATTATCAGTCTGATTATCAAATCAGGGTAAACAATTCTCTAAAAGGAGAAGCTAAAGAGACTTTTCCTGGTATTACTATGGATTTTTCGACCGAACTGGGTATTTTAACCATTGACAGTATTTATTTAAATGGCATTGATATCAAAACCTTTCATCCGCAAAATATTTCGAGACAAAATATTATAATCGAAACCTATTTTTCATTCCCTGTAAATACATCCTCTTTTTCAGATAATGTATCACTTTCTGGTGTTAGTAACCTAAATCACACCTTTTCGGAAAATAATCAAAAGGTCACCACTACAATTACCACCGAACTTACCGGCTTAAAAAAATATACACTGAATATTTCAAAAAATTTAACATCCACTGAGGGCTATGCTTTTAATGGTTTTTCCAATTATTTTTTTACAGAAGTGGACTCCACCCCCAAATTCCCGGTCATCTCTGATGATGAACTACTGACCCTGGTTCAGCAACAAACCTTTAAATTCTTTTGGGATTATGCACATCCGGTAAGCGGGCTGACCCGCGAACGGCTGGGTTCGGGTGATGTGGTTACCTCGGGAGGAAGCGGATTTGGTATAATGGCCATTCTAGTGGGAATTGAACGGGGTTTTATTACCCGTCAACAGGGTTTTGAAAAGCTTTCTACCATTGTTAATTTTTTAAACAATTCCGAAACAGAAACTTTCCATGGGGCTTACCCTCACTGGTTAAATGGTTCAACTGGGGCTGCCATTGCATTTAGTACCAAAGACAATGGTGCCGACCTGGTTGAAACCGCCTACCTGATCCAGGGATTGTTAACGGTCCGTGAATACTTTAAAAATGGGTCAGCCGAAGAACTACAACTTTGCGACACCATTACTGCCATCTGGGAACGGGTTGAATGGGATTGGTTCCGCCAGGGAGATCAAAATGTGCTTTATTGGCATTGGTCGCCCAATTATGGCTGGGACATGAACATGAAAATCCAGGGTTGGAGCGAATGCCTGATTGTATATGCGTTGGCGGCAAGCTCACCCACACACAGCATTCCAAAAGTTGTTTATGACGAAGGTTGGGCAAGATACGGTGCTTTCCCGATGAAAAACGGCAAATCGTTTTACGGGATTACTTTGCCTTTAAGCTGGGATTATGGCGGCCCGTTATTCTGGGCACATTATTCCTTTTTAGGATTAGACCCCAGAAACCTATCGGACCAATATGCTAATTACTGGGAACAAAATGTGGCACATAGCCTTATCAATTTTGAGTATTGTAAAGCAAATCCAAAGAAATACTTATGCTACAGTGCCGACTGCTGGGGATTAACGGCTAGTGATATTCCAAATGGATATACCGCCAGTGAGCCTTCAAACGATATTGGTGTAATTGCCCCAACAGCAGCAATTTCGTCCATCGCATATACACCTGAACAATCCTTAGATGCCATTCGCTTCTTTTATTATATTCTGGGAAATAAACTTTGGGGAAATTACGGATTCTACGATGCCTTTGATGCCAACGAAAGCTGGTGGGCCAGTTCGTACATTGCCATTGACCAGGGTCCAGAAATTTGTATGATTGAAAATTACCGAACCGGACTTTTATGGGATTTATTCATGCAAAATACTGAAATTCAACAAGGATTAACAAAATTAGGGTTTAGTTATTAATAAAGTTCTTAATGATTCTGATCCTTTAGTTGAATCTGAATATTCAAAAATAAAGTAAATACTACTTAAAAATCAGACTAAAAAATGAAACATCCGATTAAAATCAGCATTGTACTAATACTGACCCTATTTTTTAGCATGGGTTGTAAAAACACCAACCAAACAGCCTATAAATCATTTGGCAAAGTAAACTATCTGGCAACAACTGATGATGTTGCTATGCTCGATTCCATTCAGTACAAAACATTTCAATTCTTTTTAAACGAACACCATCCTGAAAAGGGAATTGTAAAAGACCGTGCCGCAAGCTGGGCCCCGGCCAGCATAGCATCAACCGGTTTTGGGATACCCTGTTTTGCCATTGGTGCCGAACGGCAATGGATTACCCGCGAACAGGCAGCTGAGATAACACTCCAGATTCTGGATTTTTTTACGAAATCCGTACAAAGCCCAGATACCAATGCCACCGGCTACAAAGGGTTTTATTACCATTTTCTGCAGATGAATACCGGCACCCGCGAATGGAAATGCGAACTTTCATCGGTTGATACCGGCATATTGATGATGGGTTTCCTGTTTGCCCGAAACTACTACAACTTGGACAATGAGGTTGAATTACAAATCCGTGAGCTTTCGGCAGCTTTACTTAGCAAAATGGATTGGAATTTCTTTATATTGCCTTCATCCAGTAAATATGCGCACACCATTTCCATGGGCTGGACACCTGAGGAAGGGCTGCTCGATTATGGCTGGTTCGGCTATAACGAGGCTTTGTTTCTCTACATTTTGGCAGCCGGAACCGGAATGGAAAACGCTGAGCAGAGCTATGATTCATGGTTAGCTACCTACAAATGGGATACTCCCTACGAAGGGCTTTCGCATGTGGCTTTTCCACCTTTATTTGGCCACCAGTTTTCGCAAGCTTTTATTGATTTCCGTGGCTTGGGCGATAAATACATGAAAGAAAAAGGGATTGATTACTTTGAAAATTCCCGCCGTGCCACTTATGTTCAACGCGAATATGCCATTGAAAACCCAAAAGGCTGGGTTGGCTACGATTCGCTTTGCTGGGGCTTTACAGCTAGTGATGGCCCAGGCAATAGTTATAATTTCGAAAACAAAAAGTTTGAAGGCTATGCAGGCAGAGGCGCCAGTGGCGCAAATAATACCATTGCCGAGGACGGAACCGTTGCACCTTACGGACCACTGTCATCGTTACCATTTGCGCCTGAAATTGTGCTACCGACCATCCGCTCGATGAACGAAAAATACGGCAGCAAAATATGGGGGAAATATGGCTATCTTGATTCTTTCAATCCAACCATAAACTGGGTAAACAATGATTATATTGGTATTGATCAGGGTCCTATGTTGATGATGATAGAAAATTTTAGAACAGGCCTTGTGTGGAACTATGTTATGAAGGATTCGGTAATTCAGACAGGATTACACCGACTTGGATTTGAATATCTAAAATAAAAATTTCTAAATATGATTTTTCAGACTTTAAAAAGCGCGATGGCATTATTTATTTTGATGCTAATGCCTGCTATTATGCCCGCTCAGATTCAAACCCTCGATGATTTTGAAAACAAAGAGGGCTGGTATTTTATCCAATCCGATGGTGTCAGTCTTAACCTGACCAATGAGCCCGGGATGACAGGAAATGCCATCCGCTTTGATTACGATTTTACCAAAGGAACCGGTTACGGGGGAATTCAAAAACTGATTCCGCTTGATTTACCTGAAAATTATGAATTCACTTTTTATGTAAAAGCCGAATCACCATCGAACAATTTCGAAATTAAATTTGCCGATAAATCGGGCGACAATGTTTGGTGGGTAAATAACCGTAATTACGATTTTCCGGAAGAATGGACAAAAATACGGATTAAAAAACGTCATATCCAGTTTGCCTGGGGGCCCACCGAAGACACGCATCTAAAACGGATTGACCGTATTGAATTTACCATAGCATCGTTTGTGGGCGGCAAAGGTACCCTGTGGCTCGACAGCTTTAAATTCGAACCCTTACCTGATGAAACCGAAATTTACCCATTACCTACTGCAACCTCTGCATCAAACCTAAAAAAACAACCTGCCTCTTTTAGTATTGATGGCAAGGTTGAAACCTTTTGGCAGAGCAGTAAAACCAGTAACGAATCAATGGTCATTGATTGTAAAACCCGCCGCGAATTTGGGGGAATGCAAATTGACTGGCACGAAGATTTCATTCCAAAAGGTTTCGATATCCTACTTTCAATGGATGATAAAAACTGGGAAATGGTTTATTCCGTTGCATCGAATCAGGGAAAAGTGAGCTTTATCAGGCTGCCTGAAACCGAAGCCCATTTTATTAAAATACAATTTAATGAATCAAACTCTACAAATGGAGTAGGAATCCGTGAAATAAAATTGCTAAACATTAAAGAATCACTTACAATAAACGATTTCCTGATATATGTTGCTACCCATTCTCCAAAGGGGGATTATCCCAGATACTTTTTAAATCAAGCATCATTCTGGACTATTTCCGGTGTTAACAACGATGTAAAGGAGGCAATGATTAACAAGGATGGAATGGTTGAAGTGGATAAAGGGCTTTTTTCAATTGAACCCATTGTTAAAATGGGCGATTCCCTTTATAATTGGAGCAATGTAGCATCTGCACAGACATTAGGTTCGTCTGAAAACGAAACAGAATTTGAATTCATCCCTACTGTTACCTGGAAAATACCCGGCTTTTCATTCGAAACAGCCATCACTTCTGTTGGCGAAGCCAATATAAATTCAAAACTTAACATGGGTTACAAACTTAAAAACACCTCGGATCAGCCCAAATATCTTGAATTGTATTTGTTGATACGCCCTTTTCAGGTAAATCCCTATTATCAGTTTTTGAACCATCCGGGAGGTGCCGGTAAAATAAAGATAATTAAAGAGGTAAACGGGCAGTTACAAGTAGATGATAAAGTGGTGTTGTTCTCCAAAAAATACGGTTCGTTTGGTGCCTGCGATTTTAACGAAGGAAACCCGGTGGATTTAATCCGTAACGGAAAAATGCCCATAAACTCTACAGCAACCGATAAGAACGGTTTGGCACAGGGAATTGTTAAATATACCCTGCATCTTGAGGCTGGTGAAGAAACCATTTTGTATGCAACGGTTCCATTTCATCAAAACATGGCTTCCGATGAAAATGCATCTGCTTCAAACAAAAAAGCAGAATTTTTACAAACTGTCGAATTTTGGAAAAATAAAACCGGTCACATACAGTTTCATTTGCCTCCTTCGGCAGATAAAATTATTAACACCTACCATTCGAATTTGGCTTATATACTAGTCAACCGCGATAAGGTAGGAATCCAACCAGGTTCGCGCTCTTACGAAAGAAGCTGGATACGCGATGGTGCATTAACTTCGTCGGCCTTGTTAAAATCGGGCATTGTTCCTGAGGTAAAAGATTTTATAAGTTGGTATGCCGCGCATCAATACGAAAACGGGAAAGTCCCCTGCGTGGTCGATTTCCGAGGACCCGATCCGGTAGCCGAACACGATAGCCATGGCGAACTCATTTATTTAATCCGCGAATATTTCAACTTTACTCACGATACCGTTTTCCTGCAGGCGAATAACAAGTGTGTTTTGAAAGCTGTGGATTACATTGAAGCTATTACTGCCGAACGTTCCACCGAACATTTTAAAAATGGGAACGATAGCATCAGGGCTTACTTTGGGTTGGTTCCTGAATCTATTAGCCACGAAGGGTATTCGGCAAAACCGATGCACTCCTATTGGGATAATTTTTTTACCATGAAGGGTTTAAAAGATGCCGCCGAAATTCAAAGGATTCTTGGCGAAACAGCAAATTATGAACGGATTTCGGCCCTCCGTGACGAATTCAACAAAAACCTTTACAACTCCCTTCGGTTGGCCATGTTGACACGGAATATCGATTATGTTCCGGGATGTGTTGAGTTGGGCGATTTCGATGCCACTTCAACTACCATTGCATTAACACCCTGCAACGAACTAAAAAACCTGCCAAAACCACAGGTTTACAACACGTTTGATAAATATTATGAATTCTTTAAAAACAGACGCGACAGTAAACTCAATTGGGTAAATTACACTCCATACGAAAATCGTTTAATCGGTTCGTTTATTATTTTAGATCAACCGAAAAGAGCCCACGAGTTAATTGAGTTTTTCCTAAACGACCAACGTCCAGGGGGATGGAATCATTGGGCCGAGGTTGTTTGGAAAGACTCCTGTTTCGCTGGTTTTATTGGCGATATGCCACATACTTGGGTTGGTAGCGATTTTATTAATGCCATCCGTTCGATGTTTGTATATGAGAATGAGTACGACCAATCGTTGGTTCTGGCATCGGCTTTATATCAGGATTGGATAGATGCTCCACAGGGAATGTCGGTAGAAAACCTACCTACCTATTATGGTGAAGTATCCTATTCCATTAAAAAAGAATCTGGCTATTATCGGTTTAACATTACTGGCAAATTAAATTTACCCGAAAACGGAATTAAAATCAAGAACTTTAATGGAGCAAAGTTGCCCAAGAAAGTAACTTTAAATGGTACCGAAATCAAGGAGTACAATGAAAAAGAAATAACTATTAAGCAGCTTCCTTCCGAAATATTGATTTATTATTAGTTAGGATGTTGCTAAGTTAACCTGAATTAGGTGTCACAATTTCATAAATAAGATTGAAAGAGTTGAACATTAAGTTATTAAAGTAACCAAACCACACAAAAATGAAAACAAACTTGGTAACTGTTTTTGCGTTAAGCTTTTCTTTGGTTTTGTTTCTGAATTGCAATCCGGAATCGGCTCCAAACGAACAGGTCCCAACTAGTTCGGCAACCTGGGATAGTGTGCAATTTTGGAATTTATCAACCGACGTAACTACGGTTGCTGAATTAGTCAATTTTAACGGCCAAAATAACAATGGGTTACGGATTGATTACCAATTTGGTAATAGTGGCTGGTTTAATCTGGAATTAACGCAACAAAAACCGGTAAATACCGATTCTTCTATTGTTTTCTACCTGAAATCGACGAGTTCAAATTATATTGAATTAAAATTTACCGATTCCGATGGCAGCGTTTTTGGGGCAAAAAAGATAATGACCGATTATATTGCTTACGAAAAGCAATTTGTCGTCTATTTTACTGATGCTAAATATTGGTGGGGAGGAAACAATTCGTTCGATGGTTTTAAATCGTTTTCAATAGCGGTTTCAGGCAGTGGTTCAGGAACCGTGTGGTTCGATGAAATTGGTAATGGAACAACCCAATTGGAAAGTTCAATGGAACCGGAATATTCAACGCTCGACCCCGACAGTACTCTGGCAGGAATAGGTTTTGCACAACGGCGCGATGAAGCCATGACAGCCGAAGATCCTTTGGTGCTTGAGTATTTAAAAACCATTCAGGATATTTCATCGGCACGTATGGATTTACTGCCTTCGATGGAAGATGATCAGGCACAAACTTTTAACAATGCACTGGTTGCCATTGCTTTCATTGCTAAAAATGAAAAAGAACGGGCCGAGCGGATTTTAAATTTTTATGCAGATGCTACCGATACGAATAATACCGAACAATACCTGCAGAATTTTTATTACAACGGCGAAGCACGAGGGTTTTTCCAACATGTTTCACTTGCAACAAGGTACGACGAAGGCGAATCATCGGATCGGTGGATGGGCGACATGGCCTGGTTGCTCATTGCATGTAAAAACTATGAACTAAAATATGGCCAGGGCAAATACACCCACCTCATTGAAATAATTAGAGATTTATTAATCTCATTTTATGTAGATTCGGGCGAAGGTGGATATGTACAACATGGCTGGCGAAACGGCGATAAAAAACTCCATGAATCGGGCGGGCACCACGAAGGAAATATTGATTGCTATGTAGCCCTGAACCTTTGCGGTGAAACAGCTTATGCCGACAAAATCCGTATTTGGTTAGATAATGAACTAAAGGACCTTAAGAATTTACCCCTCGATCTTTATACCTGGCGGGTTTTGGCTTATGGACACGCTTATGCATCCCTGTTAAATATTCCTGAATACGATTTCAGATACCGGAAGATTCTTGAGATAAAGGGTAAAAAAGTCATGGGGTTTTATCATGGTCCGGATATTACCATTGATAACTTTTGGAACGATGGGACCGGACATATGGCTTGCGCCTATGTAACCTTGGGCGAAAAACAAAGAGGTTATTTTTATGCCAATCAGCTCGATTATCTTATTATAGAGCGGAATATTGATGGTGTGGTAGGCCACGCAATCCCGTATGTGGTATATAAAACAACGGGATATGAATGGGTGAATACCCAAAAAGGATTTGTTTCGAGCACGGCTTGGTACATCTTGGCAAAAAATGAATACAATCCTTTCCTTACGCAATAGAAATTAAGTTAACAAACAGTTATGAAAGAACAGGAAATGCAGACACCGCAAAATTATTCAAACAACGAAGATAAAATCCGTTTTTCACAATTAGCTGCGTATGGTGCCGGGGGTATTATCCCCATTGCCCTTTTTAATATTGCCGGTATCCTGGTTGGATTAATGGGCAACATAAGCTTGGGATTGAGTGCTTTTTGGTTGGGAGCCATATTGATTATTCCCCGTTTGTGGGATGCCCTTTCCGATCCCATTATTGGCCATCTTTCCGACAATACCCGAACCCGTTGGGGACGACGCCGTCCGTATTTATTATTGGGTGGGATTGCTGCTGCGGTTTCTTTTGTAGTTATCTGGTGGATCCCCAAAGGTGATTTAGTGCATAGTTGGTTCCCTACCGATTCAGGATACCAAGTGTTTCAACTGGTTTATATCCTTTTTTCACTACTCATTTTTTTCACTGCGGTGAATATTTTCGAAATCCCTCATGGTGCATTGGGAATGGAAATGACTACCGATTACCATGAACGGACCCGCTTGTTCAGCGCCAAAAGTTTTGTGGGCAATCTCTTTGCCATGAGCACCCCTTGGCTCTTTGCATTAGCCAGCATGGAAGTTTTTAAAGGCCCCGGAGGGAATGAGGTGGATGGAATGCGTTATGTTTCAATCCTTATTGCAGCCGTTCTGATTCCACTTTCGTTTTGGTGGTTTTTAAAATTGCGCGAACCCGCATTTAAGAAAGTATCAGTTCAGGAAAAAACTCCCTTTTGGAGCGACATGAAACGTACCGCCAGTAACAAAAATTTTATCATGCTCACCCTGACCATATTTACATTGGCAATGGGCTTTAATTTTGTAAGCTTGCTTGGATCGTACATCCCTATTTTCTTTATTTACGGCGGCGATAAAGTTGCAGGCGCTACTCTTTTAGGAATTAATGGAACCATTTGGGCCATTACCGGGGTACTAGCCGTTTTCCCGCTCAACTGGATTAGCCCCAAATTAGGGAAACGCAAAACCCTCTCCATTGCTATTTTATTGATGGTGGTGGCGCAACTATCAAAAATTGTGTGCTATAACCCTGAATATCCCTACCTGATTATTATTCCTACTGTTTTACTTTCTGCCGGAATGCTTTTCTTCTTCACCCTTGGTTCTTCTATGGTTGGCGACATCTGCGATGAGGAGGAATTAAAAACCGACAACCGTTCCGAAGGAAGTTTTTATTCCGTTTTCTGGTGGTTTATTAAAATGGGGACAGCACTTGCCAGCCTTGTGGCTGGAGCCCTGATTGTTTATACCCTATTCGATGAAACGCAAGTTACCAAGGTGGATAGTTTACAAGGCAATGTGAGAGAACTGCGGAGCGAAATCCAATATTGGCAAGGTGATCAAGACCTTACCAAAACAAATACTACATTACTCGAAAACACGAGGAAACAGGTTACGAAAGCCATGGATGAATCCAAAAAATATTTGACTTATCTGGAAAAGGAATCTGTGAAAAAACAGGATGAGGCCTATCAAAATGCCACAGAATACAAAAGCCAACGAAACCAAAAATTCTCAGAGGCAATTTCGGCTTCAAAGTCTACATTAATCGAATTGGAGAATCTAAATCTGCAATTGGCTAATGTGGAACCTCCGATGACCGATTCATTAACAAAAGCCATTGTTTCATCTGCCATTCCTCTGATTCTTGAACCCAAACTTGAACGGGCCCGGTTGAATTCTTTTGAGCTTTTATCGCATCTGGAAGGGAAATCACTGGAATCAGAAAAGAGTGAAGCACATTATACTCAACTTATCCAAAACAGTGCTGAAGTTGATAAACAACTTTCAACCATTCAAACGAATATCCCTTTGGAAACTCTGGATAAAGAACTGTCCATTATTGAAACTGAAATGGTGCAACTTACTATACAATCACCCTATACGCTCTTTATCATGCGGGTCATTGAAATTGGTTTGCCTATTTTGTTGAGCATATTCTCCATTTTATTCATTTTCAGATACTCACTTACCGAGAAACGTTCACGTGAAATTAAAGACTTATTAAAACAAAGGAATTTGGCACGTAACAGTGAACCTATTTAATAAAAATAAACCATGACATTTCAAATTAAAGAAAACAACTTTTACCTCAATGATAAGAAGGTATTCCTGAATTCAGGCGAAATTCATTACTTTAGAATCAAACGCGAACTTTGGGATAAACACCTCGAAGCAGCAAAAGAAGCTGGGTTAACCACTGTAAGCTCCTACGTACCCTGGGCATTCCACGAACCAAAGGAAGGGGTTTTCGATTTTATTGGTACCTCTAGCCCCGAACGCGACCTGAAAGGTTGGCTCGAACGCTGCAAAGCCCACGGCTTACAATGCATTGTAAAACCTGGCCCATTTATTTTGGCTGAGTACCGTGGTGCCGGATTGCCCGACTGGTTTATGGAACAATACAGTACCGATGTAAAGATGCGTAACAGCAAAGGCGAAATTTTTCCCAGCGATGGGGTGAGTCTTTTTAACCAAAAATACATGGAGAAAGTAACCCTTTGGTACAATCAAATCATGCCTTTCATCAGCAAACAGCAACTTTCAGCAGGTGGACCCATTATTATGATGCAGATTTGCAACGAAATCGGGGTTTTTTCATGGCTGGCACATCAGGGCGATTACAAATCGCCGGTTAATGAGAAGTTTATTGCTTATTTACAGAAAAAATTTAACAATGTAAACGAAGTAAACCAGCTCTGGGGAACCACTTATAAAGATTTTAATCAGGTGGAACTGCCACCTGACGGAAGGATTCCCTACGCTTCGAAACAGGATCGTGGGCGCGATTACGAATGGCACCGGTTCTGGCGGACCTATTATGGCGATTACCTGCGGATGCTTACTGCCATGGCCAGGGAACAGGGCGTTTCGCTTCCCCTCTATCACAACCTCCCGGGATGGATTTACGGCAGCGGGTACGAATTCCCGGTGAACATTACCATGTACGAAGATTTATTTGAGGATAAGAGCGAGATTATTTTCGGGGTCGATCATATCCCCGAATTTTTATCGTACCGCAATATGCACGACGATCGTATCATTAACGATATTACCTATGCAATGCAGGGCAACAAACCCCTGTTTGCCGCAGAATTCCAAAGCGGTTCGCGCGAATACCATGTGGTGACCAATCCGCGCGAAATGGAGCTTTTTTACAAAGCAAGTATTGCCAACGGGCTTACCGGGTGGAACTACTACATGTTTTCGCAAGGACGCAACACCCGCCACACCGGGTATTCGGGAGCCACTTTTTACTGGTTTAACCCGCTTACACCCGAAGGGGAACGTACCACTGCATTCCCTTTGGTTCAACGGATGAATAAAATCATTAAAACTTCGGAGCCGCTCATTGTCAATGCCAAACGTAAAGCAGAGGTCTGTGTATTGTTTTACCCGCATTACTATGCAACCGAACTGGAACGCCCGGTATCGGCAGCATGTGAGCTTACATTTAATTATTCCGCCATCCGCCGGCCTGCTTATTTCGATGGGTTGCTAAAGGTTTTGCAAATCTTAAATATTGATTACAATATGGTAGATTTGACAAAAACAACTGCCGAGGAATTAAAAAAATACAAACAGGTTTGGGCGTTCAGCACCGACGAAATGAATGCAACCGATCAGCAGATCTTAGCAGATTATACCTATAATGGCGGCAACTTGGTTTTATTCCCCTACCTGCCCGACCGCGAAATGTCGCAAAAACCATGTACTATTTTGCGCAAGGCTTTTTCTGTTCAACCTTCGGGAACAGAATCCATTGATTCGCCCCTGATTGATGTGTATGAATATAGGGATATTAAATGCGCCAACCCGCAAAGCGTGTTTACTGAAGAATCGTTGGCCGATGCTAAAATTATTGCCCGCACCATCCGGGGAACGGTTTGCGGGTTTACCAAGAAACTGGGAAACGGAACATTCACCCACCTGGGTACCTGGATTGGTTTCGATACCGAAGGCCATAAACCTGTATATGAAGCTATTTTAAAAAAATCGGGAGCCAAATTGAGGCAAACCACCACAAATAATGAGAATATAACTGTTCGTGAACGCTTTACCAGTGAAAAAGCCGCCATGCTTTTTGTGGCCAATTATTACAACGAGGATCATTCTTGTAATGTCAGCTATACGCATCCATCAACCGGAGAAGCTATCAGCCTTCCTTATTCCCGGAATCTGATGCTTATGCCGCCATTGTATAGCATTTTAACTCCAGTTTGCATGCCCATTGCAAAAGGAATAAACCTGCTTCATGCTACTTCCGATATTTTAGGGGTCGCTGAAAAAGACGGGCATCTTCAAATATCAATTTATGGCGACCGTGATTTGTTTGGGGAAATGGTTTTTGAAGGCGACGATATTCAAAAAATAAAGTTGGTTACTCTGGATGGCGAACCGTTGAAGACTGCATCTCATAAAAACCGGGTGGTTGTAACTTACCCCCACAAGCATAAAACAGAAATGATGCTTACAGTGAAAATCAATCAGGAGTAAAATTAAAATCAATATCCGTTTATGATAAATATCAAAAATCCCTCAGGCCTGGCTTTCGATTTCCTTGACAATGGATCGGTTCAACAGATAGTTGCCGACCCAATAAGGATAAGCTTAAAACCTGCCACGGCTTATTCAAAATCGGGAGCAAATCTTTTTCTAAGAAAAAGAACAAAAACAATTGAGTTCAAAGCTTTACTGGGGCCCGGAAGCAACAGTGTTTTTCAATTAACGAAGGATATGCTGGTTGCTAAAGGTAGCTGGGACGGGCTCGAATACACTTGCACGCTTCAATTATCGGATAAAAGCCTTAGCTGGCAATGGAAAATTGAGGTGGAAAACCCAACGGCTGAACAGGCCGAACTTGATGTTATCTATGTGCAGGACATCGGATTAAAACCTGCCACCAGTGGTTTGGTAAACGAATATTATGTGAGTCAGTATCTGGAGCGGATGGTTTTTGACGATGCAACCTTCGGCTCAGTTATTTGCTGCCGTCAAAATATGAAAGAACCGGTGGGCAACCCTTGGTTAATGCTAGCTTGCAAAAACAAAGCAATAGCCGGAAGTACCGATGGTATGCAGTTTTATGGAAAAACCTACCGCGAAACCGGGATGCCCGAAGGGTTGCTTGCTGAGAACCTGGGCGGTAATTACGCCGGAGAATCATCGGTGGTGGCACTTCAGGAAACCCCCTTTTTGCTTTCTGCCGGAAGCCACCATACCAGTATCTTTGCAGCCACCTACATGGCTGACCATCCAAAGGCCTCATCTATTGATGACTTAACCCAATTGGAATCGCTTTTTCGGGAATTTGAACCCGGAACCCGTTCAACGGGACTAATAAATGCGAAAGTTTCAGGGAAAAATCTATTTAACACCACTCCTTTTTTACCCATTGACAATTTGACCGAAGCGGAACTTGACCAGTATTTTGGCCGCGAAAAAAGGTTTGCTGAAACGGAGAACGGCCAATTGCTCTCCTTTTTTTGCCAACAGAACAACCACGTAGTGTTAAGGGCCAAGGAAATATTAGCCGACCGTCCGCATGGGCATATCATGCAGGCACAAGCCGGTTTTGCTCCTGACGAAGCCATTGTTTCAACCACTTCGTTTGCCTTTGGGGTATTCAATTCGCATATTTCGCAAGGCAATACCAATTTCAATGTATTGCTTTCGGTTTGTACCAGCCAGTTCAATCAATCGCCTGAATCGGGACAACGGATTTTTGTTGAAATAGATGGAAAACCCTACCTGTTAGGAGTTCCATCAGCCTTCGAAATGGGATTGAACCATTGCCGATGGATTTATAAATCAGGAAACCATTGCTTTCAGGTTCGTTCCTGGACCTCCAAATCGGCACCTTCGGTAAACATGGATTTCAAGGTACTGACCGGAAAAAAGGTGAAACTGCTCCTTACACACGATTTTGATGAACTGAACAATTGGAAAATTTCGAAAGGTGAAGTTTCCCATGAATTTATAGCCATCCCTAAAACAGGAAGCATGATTCATGAAAAATTCCCAAAAGCACAATTCCGGTTTTTGGTTAACAGCACACACATCAATTACAGTTCACATGCCAATGAATTGCCCCAATTTGGCAATCTTTCAACTATAAAAAGCCCATTATTTTCCCTTAAAGTGGAAGAAACTACAGCCTTTTCGCTGAGTATTATTGGTGAGGTCAACTCTAGAATCAGATTCTCAAAGATTGAAAATGTTGATCAAAATTGGCTTTCCGAGAACCAAGCGGCTCAATTGGTTTGGCAGAATCTCAGTTTAAATCTGGCGCTTAAAAGCAACCAAAAAGATGTAACTGCCATTCAGGAAATCCTCCCCTGGTACGGAATGAATGCCCTTACCCATTTTTTAACTCCTTACGGATTGGAACAATTCAGTGGTGCCGCCTGGGGAACACGCGATGTTTCGCAGGGACCGATTGATTTGTTGCTGACCATGGAAAAATACGAGGATGTTAAACAGATTTTTAAAACTATCTTTTCGAATCAAAACACCGATGGTAGCTGGCCGCAATGGTGGATGTTCGACAGTTATTCAAAAATCAGGGCGCACGACTCACACGGCGATGTATTTTATTGGGTAATTATTGCCCTGAGCGATTATATAAAAGTTACCGGCGATGTGGCCATTTTAAATGAAATGGTACCCTATTTCAATCAAAATGATGGAACACCGGTTGAACTCAAACCAATCAGCGAACACATCGAACGGCTGATTCAAATGATTGTAAATTCGTTCATCACGGGTACAGCATTGGTTCCATTTGGGGGTGGCGACTGGAACGATTCCCTACAGCCTGTGAGCAAAGAATTGGCCGAACGCATGATTTCGAGCTGGACGGTGGAGATGAATTATCAGGCTTTCAGGCAATACAGCCAAGTTTACGAAAAAACCGATGCCACAAAAGCCAAAGAATTAAAAGATATTTGTGAACGAATAAAATCCGATTTCAACAAATACCTGGTTAAAGATGGAATTGTTGCAGGTTATGGCTTGGTTGAAGATGATAAAAGTATTTCGGTACTTCTTCATCCTACAGATACCAAAACAGGCATCCGTTATAGTATTCTCCCAATGAACCGTGGAATTATTAGCGAAATTTTCACCAAAGAGCAGGCAGAATCTCACCAGTCCATCATCAATAAATACATGAAAGGGCCTGATGGTGCACGTTTAATGGACCACCCGCTCAAATACAAAGGTGGTATCCAGTCCATTTTTCAACGGGCAGAAAGCAGCACCTTTTTTGGCCGCGAAATCGGTTTAATGTACATTCATGAACACATCCGATATGCCGAATCGCAAGCCCGTATCGGTAATGCCGAGGCCTTTGTTAAAGCCATTCGTCAGGCTATTCCGGTTGCATACCGCGAAGTGGTTCCTAGTGGAGATATCCGTCAGGCAAACTGCTACTACAGCAGTTCCGATGTTACCTTTAAAAGCCGGTACGAAGCCGATGAACGCTACGATGAGATTAATACAGGAACATTGACTTTAAAAGGCGGCTGGCGTGTTTATAGCAGTGGCCCTGGCATTTATGTGAGCATGATTGTTTCCAGGTTACTCGGTTTAAGGGTCGAATTCGGAAATGTCATCCTCGATCCGGTAATTCCCAAGTCTATGGATGAACTTGCTGCCTCACTGGATTTTATGGGGCATAAATTAACATTCAATTATAAGTTAAAAGAAAGCAATTTCAGTCCCAAATCCATTTCAGTAAATGGAAAAACAGTATCATTTCTTCATCAGGAAAATAAGTATCGGCAAGGAGGGGCTGTAATTCCTATGGATCAATTTTTATCTTTGCTAAATCGCCCCGAAAATATGGTGGAGGTAATTATGTAATAGCAAAAAATATTGCTTTCAGTCGGGAAAATTAAAAAAAACAAACAGTAACGCTTTTAAAATCATGAAGAAACATAGTGCTCTTTTTATAACTGCCATCGCCCTTTTCATTCTTTTTGGCGGTTGCAATACAGAACAGAACCAAGAAATAGGAACCAGTGAGTATCAACAAAAAGTTGATTCTTTGATAAAAATTATGACCCTTGATGAAAAAATTGGACAGCTTAATTTATTAGCCAGTGGCTGGGATGTTACCGGTCCGGTGATGGATCCAAACTATAAGCAGCTAATAAAACAAGGTAATGCCGGAGCTGTTTTTAACGCGTATGGTGTCGATTATGTGACCGAACTGCAACGTTTAGCCGTTGAAGAAACCCGGCTGGGAATCCCTTTATTGTTTGGATACGACGTGATTCATGGTTATAAAACCATTTTTCCTATCCCCTTGGCGCAATCGTGCAGTTGGGATTTAGAAATGATTGAACACTCCGACCGTATTGCTGCCACCGAAGCCACAGCCGAAGGCATCAACTGGGTATTTGCCCCCATGGTCGATATTTCGCGCGACCCACGTTGGGGAAGGGTTTCCGAAGGAGCCGGTGAAGATACCTGGCTGGGTAGCAAAATTGCTGCTGCACGAGTAAACGGGTTTCAGGGAAACAACCTTGCCGATGAACAGACCTTGCTTGCCACCATGAAACATTTTGCTGCTTATGGTGCACCACAAGCCGGACGCGATTATCACACGGTGGACATATCGGAACGGAGCCTCCTGGAATATTATTTGCCCCCTTTTAAAGCCTGTGTAGATGCAGGAGTTGCATCGGTCATGACTTCGTTCAACGAAATTTCAGGTGTCCCCTCTTCATCAAACCATTGGCTTTACACCGAACTGCTTCGCAATACCTGGGGTTTCAAGGGTTTTGTAGTTACCGATTACACCTCAATTTACGAACTGATTCCTCATGGGGTAGCCCAAGATTCTGCCCATGCCGGAGAACTTGCTCTAAAAGCAGGGATTCAGTTAGATATGCAAAGTTCCATATTTATCAAAAACCTGAAAAATTTGGTGAAAAGTGGAAAGATTTCTGAAGAACTAATTGACAAAGCGGTATCTGATATTTTATTGGCTAAGTACAAACTTGGCTTGTTCGACGATCCTTACCGGTATTGTAATAAAACCAGAGAAGGTAATGAGATTATGACTCAAGCTTCAAAAGATTTTGCCCGTCAATTTGTAACTAAAAGTTGCGTGCTTCTAAAAAACGAAAATCAAACGCTGCCAATTCCCGAAACTGTAAAAAAAATAGCCTTAATCGGTCCTTTAGGCAATGCAGCCGAAGACATGCTGGGTAATTGGTCGGCCGCCGGTTGGGCCCAATATTGCGTAACTCTTTTCGATGGGCTTAAAGCAGAAGCCGTGGATAAAAATATTCAGATTCATTATGAAAAAGGATGTGAAATAGTTGGACTTTCCACATCGGGGTTCGATGCCGCTATAAAAGCAGCTAAAAATGCTGACTTTGTAATACTTGCATTAGGTGAGGACAGGGATATGTCGGGCGAAGCCGCCAGCCGTACCAATCTCAATTTGCCTGGTGTACAAATGCAACTAGCTGAAAAAATCATCGAAATTGGAAAACCAACAGCCGTGGTGCTTTTCAACGGGCGGCCTTTAACAATTCCTGAACTTGACCAGAAAGCTCCTGCCATTCTGGAAGCCTGGTTTGGCGGTATTCAATCGGGAAGCGGTATTGCCGATTTATTGTTCGGGAAAGCCCTCCCATCAGGCAAATTAACCATGACATTTCCACATAACGTGGGGCAGATACCCATCCATTACAACATGAAGAATAATGGGAGGCCCGTGGATCCAACAAACCCAGAGTATCGCTTCCGTTCAAAATATCTGGACAGCCCCAACCAGCCTTTGTACCCTTTTGGTTATGGTTTAAGTTATACAAACTTCTCGTATAGCAACCTTAAAATCAGTTCGCCTGAGATTCGGGCTACCGATACCTTAACCATTCAGGTTACTGTCTCGAACACGGGAAAGTCCGATGGTGAAGAAATTGTCCAATTATACATCCGCGATTTGGTTGGAAGTGTTACCCGGCCGATAAATGAGTTAAAAGGATTTTCCAAAGTGTTTTTAAAACAGGGGGAAACGCGTGATGTAATTTTTAAAATTACTGCCAACGATTTAAAGTTCTTTAACCTTGATATGGAATATACCTATGAACCTGGAAAGTTTGACTTGATGGTTGGGCCAAATTCGGCCTCTGGATTAAAAGATAGTTTTTCATTGAGATAATAAATTAGGTTAAATGCGTTCAAAAACGGGTGCATCAAAACAATGCATCCGTTTTTAGTATTTCGAATGACCGATATGGAGTTTTGTAAAAATATCAGACATATAAATTGATAATAATCAATTATCTGACCTAAATTTCATTGAGAATTTGTTTCCAATTCTTTAAAATCCATTTCTTTTGTTTAATTTCATTTTTCAAACTTAAATGACGGATGTACCTCCACTTTCAGAAATCAATACTTAACCTGCTATCTTTTGCTGCCCTTTGTCTTTCCTCCTCAGTTTTTGGGCAAGAAGATAAAATCATAAACTACCTTCAAAACGAATTTAAGGTAAACCAACAGATCTGGGGAATTCATTCCAACCCTAAAAATGACATGGTTTATTATGCCACCAACATAGGGTTACTCGAATTCGACGGGCTATCGTTCCAAATCTGGGAAAACCCGGCACAAAAGATGATCCGCTCGGTCATGGTCGATTCGTCAGGGTTGATATTTACCGGCGGGTTTGAATCGTTTGGATTCTGGCAAAAAGACAATCTCTGCCACTTGAAATATCATCCGTTGACGGATTCATTTCCAATAAATAAGAATGATGAAATCTGGAAAATCTATTTCCTAAACGGGGCGGTTTATTTTCAATCATTTACAGCAATTTACAAATACGATTATAAAAAAATTACCACCTTTCCTTCTCCGGAATTCATGTTGTTCATGTTCCAGATAAGGAACCAATTGATTGTTCAGGTACTCGACAAAGGGCTTTATACCTTCAAAAACGATGTGCTAAAATTTATTCCCGGAAGTGAGCAGTTTAGTCAAAAAAAGGTACATTCCATTATTCCCTATATCAACAACCAGATGCTTATCTGTACCGAAAAAAATGGAATCTATCTTAAACATGATTCCGGTTTCGCCTATTGGAATTCAGCAGCTTCCGAATATCTGAAATTGCAAAATTGCAATGCAGCCGCCGCAATTGGCGATTCGGTATTCGCCTTTGGAACCATCCTTGATGGAATTATTTTAACCGACCATCTTGGGAAAATAGAGGAGCGCTATAATTATGGCAATGGACTCAATAACAATACGGTGCTGTCGTTTTTTGTCACTCAAAAACAAGGCCTTTGGGTAGGCCTCGATGAGGGGATCAACTTCATTAATCAGGGATCAAAAGTTTCCTATTTCACAACTGCAAACGGGAGCCTGGGCTCAATTTATACCATCCTTATTGATGAAAACACCCTCTATATGGGCTCCAATCATGGATTATTCCAAACACAACTTAACCTTTCCGATAACAACCTGCATTTTCAACGGTTATCGTTAGTCCCAAACAGCCAAGGCCAGGTCTGGACTTTGGGTAACTTCGACCATCAAATTATTTGCGGTCACAACGAAGGTACATTTCAGGTCAAGGGACAGCAATTCACAAAAATTTCATCAATAACTGGTGGATGGGTCATTAAAGCATTCGAAGACAAACTTATCGAAGGAACCTACACTGGATTGGTCACCTTGGAAAAAGATCCTGCGGGCAATTGGAGCTTATCAAAACGGATTGAAGGATATTATGAACCTACCCGCCATCTGGAAGTCGATTATCTGGGTTATATCTGGGTTTCGCACCCGCAAAAAGGCATCTTCAGGTTGCAGCCCAATGAGTCCATGGATACAATTACCGGCATCATCCCTTTTACCGATCTGAAAAAGTCAATTGGATTAATGGATGTTTACAAATTGAACAACCGTGTAGTTTTTTCCACCGGAAAAGAGTTTTATACGTACGACTATGTCAATGCCGCCATGGTTCCATTTACTGCCCTCAACAATGCTTTAGGTGAATACCGGCAAGCATCGCAGATTATTCCTAACGAAAAGAACCAATATTGGTTTATCTACAAAAATAAACTAGCTCTATTTCGTATTTCCATTGAATTTGAGCCCACAAAAATTTGTGAATATTTAATTACCGATGCCAATATGCCTGGTCAGGATCTGACCATTTTATCATTGAAAAACAGCAATTTTATTGTATCGAACCGGAATGGGTTGGCTCTGCTACGGAACGATGTCCCGGATCCAGCACAGTTGAGGCCATCCATGTATGTAAAAAGCATCTTCTTTCAAGGTAAAAATAAGAACATTACCATTTGTCCAAATCAAGCTCAACTTGAAGTCCCGCATTACGTAAATAATGTTCAATTTAGTTTTGCCGATCCTGATGCCATCAACCTTACTACCGGTAATTACCTCTACCGGATTATCGAAATTGAAGATTATTGGAACAGTACCCAAAATCCGGTTATCCAATACTATCACCTGAATCCAGGTACATATCACCTCCAAATGGCCTCCGATTCCAATACAAAATTTATTGAGACGGAATTTACCATTCTGCCTCCCTGGTATCTAAACAAATGGGCTTTTATAACCTATTTTTTAATCATACTGGCAATTGCTTATCTTTTGGTTAGGTATTTTAAAACCAAACTTCAAAAACAACGGAAATTACTTGAGTTTGAGATAAAACAGACCTCTCTTGAAAACCGTTTGCAAAATACCAACGTAGAGCTTATGCTCACCTTAAGGTACTTGATTCAAAAAAATGAATCGCTCCAGAATTTACGGGGCGAGCTCGATGCCATTAAAGGTGAACCCGGAAGTGTACCTGCAAAGTTTATAAAAAAACTAGACATCCATATCACCCAAGGACTGGAACTGCAAACAAAAGAATGGAAGATGGCCTTGCACAACTTGAAACTTTCTCAAGAGGGCTATTTCAAGATGCTCAAAGAAAAATACCCTAAACTGACCAATAACGACATCCGACTCTGCTCCTACCTGCGGATGAATTTCAGCTCGAAAGAAATTGCCCAACTGCTAAATATTTCAACCCGTGCCGTAGAGATTAGCCGTTACCGGTTGCGCAAAAAACTGAACCTCGACCACGATAAAAGCCTGACTGACTTCCTGATTCAAGATGAAATATAACTTGGTTTTTCATTACATTTTGTTGAAATATCATTAACATTGTAGTTCGGATACCAATAAGTTAAACCCAAACGTTATTCATTACAAATTATTAAACCTCAAATTATGAAAAATCTAGGAATCATCGTAGCAGCATCATTTTTGTTTGCTATGTGCACAGGAAATCAAAAGGTTGAAGAAGCCCAGATGCGGACCGATAGCTTACAGCGAGTGGTTATGCAGAAGGATTCGGCCATTTACGCCGTCATGGGTACCTTCCTCGAAATTGAAAACAACTTGGATGATATCAAGGCCAAAGAAAACCTGATTACTATGACCGTCAAAGACGTTGAAGACCAACGCTCACGCGAAGAAAAAATCAACGACGATATCAATGCCATCTATGATTTGATGCAAAAAAACAAAGAGAAGGTCAACAAATTAGAGAAACAATTGAAAAATGCCCATATCAAAAACAAAGAATTGGGTAAAACCATTCAGGCATTACAAGATAAACTGGCCGAAAAAAATGCGGAGATTGTTCAGTTGCGTCAGCAGCTCCTTGACATGAACCTCAAAATTGATGAACTTACTTACACATTGGATACCTTAAAATTTGACAATCAGGTAAAGACTGAAATCATTAAAGCACAGGACGAGAGCTTGAATACCGCCTATTTCTTAATTGGGACTGAAAAAGAACTGAAAGAAAAACACATTCTCGATAAAAAAGGCGGTTTCATTGGAATTGGCGGCGGCAAAAACCTTAACAAAGATTTCGATAAAGAACTCTTTAATGCCATAGATATCCGCAACAAAACATCATTCGAAATCAAATCGAAAAAGATGAGAATCATCACTACGCACCCAACAGCATCCTATCAAATATATGGCGAAAAACCGGTAGATAGCCTGGTAGTTAAAGAACCGTTGGAGTTCTGGAGTGTATCAAAATATCTTGTAATTGTTGTGAATTAATTTTGCTCAATAACCTATAAAGGTGGCCTCTGAAAAAAAAATATTTTCAGAGGCCACCTTTATTTTTTTAAGTGTGCAAACCACACCCACCATTGGAATCGGGCGAACCGCGACAATTATTTTTATCGTAAAACCACGATTTGTTTGAATTTTTCCAAAAACTGAACTAATTTCGGGAGGGTTTAACACAATTTATTAAGAAAACGGAAAATGCAACGATTAGCCACCTCACCATTTATAACGGAATCAGGCGACAGTCTTAACTTGAATGTGGATGCCTACAACCGATGTATCCATATAAATATTGGCAAAGGGGTGGCGGTGTTCAACCAGAATCTGGCCAAAGAATACCTCATAAACGATTCCAACCCCGAAATCATATCTTTTTACCGGAATCTCACAAACCCGTTACTTTTAGAGGAGATCAATAAGTTATCCACCAATTGGAAGTTGATTGCAGAGTTCAGTAAACTATGCAGCAATGAAATTTTTATCTCCTATACCGATTTTGAGAATAAAATTATTTCTATTGAAGACGTCCAGTACATGGTCCGGGCAATAGTTTTGATGAATACCGATATTGAGAAGTATAATCAACTATTTTACCACCCGTTTTTGGTTAGCTACGATATGTTCCTTAATACCCTTATAAAAACCACGGTTGTACAGTTGGAAAAAAATAAAGGGATGCATTTTAGAACCGAACCCAATCGGGATTTTCAATCCCTCATTGAATCTTCCTTTAAATATGGTTTCTTCAACCATTTTCAAAACATGCTCAACCTTCAGAATACCAATCTGGTTGATTGCCTCGAACCTCAAAAACAAATTGCTATCTGGTATTTTCTGAGCCTTTTGGCAAAAGGAAACCGCATGATATACGATATAAATGAAAATCTGAAAAGTTTATATGCTGCCGAGGTGCTTAATCCAGATGTAGTAGATGAAAAGCTCAAGTATCTTACAACATTAAGCTCACACCCTTTTCTGGAACGGACCGCCTTTTACAACTTACCCTATCATGTATTTCTAAAACAAATCAGTCCAAAAACAGACGATTTTATACTTGTTGATTTTAGAACAATAAATCTTCTGAAAAGCAGTACCCAAGATTTGAGGCCAATTCCCCTGGTAAATAATATCATCAATCTTGTCGAAAAATTACCGTCAAAATGGGTGGTATTAGCAGACTATGATACTACGTTTGAATCCCTTTACGGGAATAGCGGCTTTCGGATGGAACGGTTGAAAAACGATAAAAAGGATTTTATCCTCATCGCTAGTAACTAATAAAAAACCCGCTTACGCGGGTCTTTCTATCTGCATTATTTCTTATAACCATAAACCGCCAACTCTCCCAGTTCCTCCTCAATACGGAGCAATTGGTTGTACTTAGCCATACGGTCCGAACGGCTCATTGAACCGGTTTTAATTTGACCCGAATTAGTAGCTACAGCAATATCGGCAATAGTTGCATCTTCAGTTTCGCCTGAACGGTGCGATGTTACCGAAGTATAACCTGCACGGTGAGCCATTTCAATAGCGTTCAACGTTTCAGTTAATGTACCAATTTGGTTCACTTTAATAAGAATCGAGTTGCAGGCTCCCATTTCAATACCTTTTTTAAGGTATTCAATATTTGTAACAAAATTATCATCACCCACCAACTGAATCTTAGTCCCCAGCTTTTGAGTCAAAGCAACCCAACCGTTCCAGTCGTTTTCTGCCATACCATCTTCAACCGAATCAATCGGATATTTCTCAATTAACTGCGAAATATATTCAACTTGCTGAGCGCTGGTACGTTTCGCACCATTTGGTCCTTCGAATTTTGAATAGTCGTAAATGCCATTTGCAAAAAATTCAGAAGCTGCACAATCCAAAGCAATGGTAATGTCTTTACCTGGTTTGTAACCGGCTTTTTCAATGGCTTTTAAAATTGATTCCAAAGCATCTTCGGTTCCGTTTAAAACCGGGGCAAAACCGCCTTCATCACCAACCGCGGTACTTAGGTTACGGTCATGCAACACTTTTTTAAGGCTATGGAATACCTCGGCGCCCATACGTAAGCCTTCGCGGAAAGATGGTGCGCCCACAGGGCGGATCATGAATTCCTGGAAAGCAATAGGGGCATCGGAGTGCGAACCTCCGTTAATGATATTCATCATCGGAACAGGAAGAGTTACCGCATTGGTACCACCAATGTAGCGGTATAATGGCAATCCTACGTATTCAGCAGCAGCTTTTGCAACAGCTAATGAAACTCCAAGAATGGCATTGGCACCCAGTATCCCTTTGGTTTTGGTACCATCCAAATCAATCATCCGTTTGTCGATACCAACCTGGTCGGTAACTGGCAAACCAATGATTTCAGGAGCAATTTTCTCATTTACGTTCTCAACAGCTTTTAAAACACCTTTGCCTAAAAAACGGCTTTTATCACCATCCCTCAGTTCAAGGGCTTCGTTTTCACCGGTTGATGCTCCGGAAGGAACAGCAGCACGGCCAACAATCCCACAGTCGAGGGTAACTTCAACCTCCACGGTTGGATTTCCACGCGAATCCATGATTTCACGGGCATGAACATTTGCAATCAATCCCATAATTTTATAATTTTTGATTTTTGAGTGAACAAATTACTTTACGCAAAAAGAGGGATAAATATACGTAATTTATCCCTCTTTTAAAGTCCTAGAATATGTCTTTATTCATCTTTTTTATCATCATTAAGTACCTCAGCTTCGGGTTCCGATGCTTCGTTGGTCACTGTATCGTTCACAACCGGAGCGGTTTTCACTGCTTCAACAGTTTTGGCAGCGGTTATTGTAGGAGCTGCATCCTCTGATGATTTTTTCTTGGTTCCACGTCTGCGTTTTGATGCTGTTTTAGCCTCCGATTTGTTCTCTTGAGTATAGTTTTGGTTGTAATCAACCAACTCAATGATGCACATTTCGGCATTGTCACCAATACGGTTGCCTGTTTTAAGAATCCGGGTGTAACCCCCAGGACGGTTGGCTACTTTTACAGCCACATCACGGAACAATTCTGTTACACTCTCTTTGTTTTGTAAATAACTAAAAACAACACGGCGGGAGTGGGTTGAATCCACCTTTGATTTGGTAATCAAGGGCTCAACATAAACCTTTAAGGCTTTCGCTTTAGCTACGGTAGTGCTAATCCTTTTGTGAAGAATGAGCGATGTTGCCATATTCGACAACATTGCACTTCTGTGACCAGTTTGCCTACCTAAATGATTAAAACTTTTATTGTGTCTCATCTCAATTAATCTTTCTCAAGTTTATACTTACTGATGTCCATACCAAAAGTAAGGCTCATTGAATCTAACAGATCTTCAAGTTCAGTCAGTGATTTTTTACCAAAATTCCTGAATTTGAGCAGATCATTCTTATTATAGGTACATAGGTCGCCTAAGGTTTCCACATCGGCTGCTTTCAGGCAGTTCAATGCGCGTACCGAAAGATCCATGTCAACCAGCTTGGTTTTCAGAAGTTGACGCATATGCAGCACTTCTTCGTCAAACTCTTCGGCTTGGTACTTCTCATCTGAATCCAAAGTAATTTTCTCATCTGAGAATAACATGAAATGATAAATCAGTATTTTAGCGGCCTCTTTCAATGCATCTTTTGGATGGATGGAACCATCAGTTTTGATCTCTAAAATAAGCTTTTCGTAATCGGTTTTTTGTTCAACCCGATAGTTTTCAACAGCATATTTCACATTGCGGATTGGTGTATGGATAGAATCCACGGCAATTACTCCAAATTCGGCATCAACGGGCATGTTTTCCTCCGATGGGATATAGCCCCGTCCTTTGTTGATGGTTATCTCTAATTGAAGTTTAACTGTTGATTCCAATCGGCAAATTACCAATTCAGGATTTAATACCTCAAAACCTGTGATGAATCTCGACATGTCGCCAGCGCTGAATACTTCCTGATCGGTAATAGTGATTGACACTTTTTCATGATCAATGTCTTCAATTTGCTGCTTAAAACGGACCTGTTTTAAATTCAAAACAATCTCGGTAACATCTTCTTTAACTCCGGGAATGGTAGAGAATTCATGCTCAACTCCCTCAATCTTAAGGGTAGTAATGGCAAATCCTTCTAATGATGAAAGAAGAATCCGACGCAGAGCATTTCCTACTGTATTTCCGTAACCGGGCTCTAAAGGTCTGAACTCGAATTTTCCTGAATAGTCATCCGCTTCCAGCATTACAACTTTATCGGGCTTCTGAAAAGCTAAAATTGCCATAATATTAATATTACTTAGAGTATAATTCTACAATTAGTTGTTCCTTGATGTTTTCAGGAATCTCAGTCCTTTCAGGAACGTTTAGGTATTTACCGGTCCTTTGGTCTTTATCCCATTCCAACCATGAGTATCGGTTGTGGCTTTCAGTAGCCAACGAGTTTGAAATAACTTCCAAAGATTTCGATTTTTCACGAACGCCGATTACCTGTCCCGATTTTAAAAGGAACGAAGGAATGTTTACCACGTCACCATCTACAGTAATGTGCTTGTGAGAAACCAACTGACGGGCTGCAGCACGTGTAGGAGCAATTCCTAAGCGATACACTACATTGTCAAGTCTTGATTCTAACAATTGCAACAATACTTCACCGGTGATACCTTTGCTCCGTTGAGCTTTGTGGAACAAATTGGCAAATTGTTTTTCTAAAATACCATACGTGTATTTTGCCTTTTGTTTTTCCTGTAACTGAATCCCGTATTCTGAAGATTTTTTCCTCTTTTTGTTCAAACCGTGTTGGCCTGGAGGGAAATTTTTTCTTTCAAAATATTTATCAGGTCCGTAGATTGGGTCGCCAAATTTCCGGGCGATCTTTGTTTTTGGTCCAATATATCTAGCCATCTGCTAATTTTTTAATCGATTCAACACAAATTAAACACGTCTCCTTTTGGGAGGTCTGCAACCATTATGAGGTAATGGAGTAACATCTACAATCTCTACAACTTCAATACCTTGATTGTGAATCGTTCTGATAGCAGATTCTCTACCGGTGCCAGGTCCTTTGACATATACTTTGGCTTTTCTCATGCCACCTTCAAAGGCTACTTTCGCACAATCTTCAGCAGATACCTGAGCCGCGTAAGGAGTGTTCTTTTTTGAACCTCTGAATCCATTTTTTCCGGCTGATGACCATGAAATAACCTGTCCGTCATTATTCGTAATAGAAACAATAATATTGTTGAACGAAGAATGAATGTGGACTTGTCCGCTGGCTTCTATTTTTACCGTTTTCTTTCTTGCAGTTTTTGACTTCTGTGCCATAATAACTTATCCCTTATTTAGTAGCTTTCTTTTTGTTAGCAACGGTTTTCTTCCTACCCTTGCGTGTACGTGCATTGTTACGGGTGTGTTGTCCGCGTACTGGTAAACCAACACGGTGACGTACGCCACGGTAACATCCAATATCCATTAAACGTTTGATGTTTAATTGTACTTCTGAACGAAGTTCACCCTCCAATTTATATTGTTCGTTAAGAATTTTACGAAGCGTTGCAATTTCTGCATCGGTCCAATCTTTAACTTTAGTGTCGTAGTTAATTTTTGCCTCGGTCAAAATTGAACGGGCAGCACTACGTCCGATTCCGTAAACATAAGTAAGACCTATTTCGCCCCTTTTATGCTTCGGTAAATCAACACCTACAAGTCGTGCCATAAATTACTGTTTAAAATTTCGGTTTGCAAAGTTATAAAATTATCCTTGACGTTGTTTAAATTTTGGATTTTTTTTGTTAATCACATACAAACGTCCTTTTCTGCGTACGATTTTACAATCCGCACTGCGCTTTTTTACTGATGCTCTTACTTTCATCTCTTTAGTCCTTTTATTTGTATCTAAATGATATCCGCCCTTTGGTTAAATCGTAAGGCGACATTTCAACTTTCACTTTATCCCCTGGTAAAATCTTGATGTAGTGCATCCTCATTTTTCCGGAGATATGTGCAGTAATCACATGCCCATTTTCCAATTCCACCCGAAACATGGCATTGCTCAATGCTTCGATAATAGTACCATCTTGTTCAATTGAAGCCTGTTTGGCCATAGATTTTTTTTAATTAGTTTGCTCTTTATTTATTCATTAGTAACAACCATCGTCAACCAATCAATATCAGCGACTCCGGAAATATTATTCTATTCACCAAAAACCATTTTTCACCTTTAAATGCAACTCAAATTTCAAGGTGTATGAATGATCCTTCATAATGCTTTTGAATAGAATTTAAGGAAAGCTACCATAATTTGCAGTTCAAAGAATTAGTCTTCAAACTAAATTTTAAAAGATTTAGTGTTAATAATCTCGAACCTGGCAAAGGTCATAAAACTCTTCTGACAGCTTTCCTCAATTTGAAATTTCTTCGGCTGTCTAATAAAAATAACATCAAAGAACGTGAATTTCTAAATGAATTAAATCATAGTGCGTCCGCCTTTGATGCGTCCGCTTTTCATCAATCCATCATAATGTCTCATTAACAAGTGGCTTTCAACTTGTTGCAGGGTATCAAGCACAACCCCAACAAGAATTAAAAGCGATGTACCACCGTAGAAATAAGCAAAGCTGGTTTCAACACCTGCTATCATAGCAAAAGCGGGCATTATTGCAACAAATGCTAAGAAAATGGAACCAGGGAGTGTAATTTTTGACATCACATCGTCGAGGAACTCAACGGTTTTACGGCCTGGTTTTACACCGGGAATAAATCCTCCGTTTTTCTTCATGTCTTCAGCCATCTGTGTCGGGTTGATGATAATAGCTGTGTAGAAGTAGGTAAACAGGACGATTAATAACGCGGTAATAAGATTGTATAAAAATCCGGTATGATCCGACAACATGGCTGCAAAGCCTGTTGCAGAGTCGCTACTTGAAAAACCTACAATTGCAATAGGTAAGAACATAATTGCCTGGGCAAAGATGATAGGCATTACACCAGAGGCATTCACTTTAAGAGGAATGTACTGACGCACGCCACCATATTGTTTGTTCCCGACAATCCGTTTTGCATATTGTACTGGTATCTTCCGGGTCCCCTGAATCAATAGAATGGTGATGGCAATAACCACGGCTAAAGCAATCATTTCTATTAAGAACATAACCAAACCTCCACCTTGTTGATTCACCCTTGAAATAAATTCAACCCAAACGGCTGATGGGAGTCTTGAAATGATACCAATCATAATAATCAATGAAATACCGTTACCAATCCCTTTATCGGTGATTTTTTCGCCCAACCACATAACAAACATGGTACCGGCGGTTAAAATAATCACTGAAGAAGCCGTAAAGAAAAATCCTTGCAAAACAAAAGCTGAGGCAGGTAGTTGGGCATGTAAGTTGGCAAGGTAACTAGGTCCTTGCAACAATAAAATAAATACAGTCAAATACCTAGTAATCTGGTTTATTTTACGGCGTCCGCTTTCACCCTCACGCTGCAATCTTTGAAAATAGGGAACGGCCATACCCAGAAGCTGAATTACGATAGAGGCTGAGATGTAGGGCATAATTCCCAGAGCAAAAATAGATGCATTTGAAAACGCACCCCCTGAGAACATATCTAATAATCCTAAAACACCACCTGCAGTTTGATCTTTAAGTGCAGCGAGTTGAGAGGGATCGATGCCCGGAAGAACAACTTTAGTCCCTAATCGGTAAATAAGAATGAGCCCAAGGGTAGTAAGAATCCGGGCTTTCAAATCTTCAATCTTCCAGATATTTTTTAAGGTTTCAATAAATCGCTTCATCAATTTAATATTACAAAGTTACTACTGTACCTTGTACCTTTTCAATAGCTTCGACAGCCGATTTTGAAAAAGCATGGGCTTTAACTTCAAGCTTTAAGGTTAATTTTCCGTTACCTAAAATCTTCACACTATCATATTTTGCGCAAAGCCCGTTTTCGGCCAATACCTGAACATCGATAGCTGTTAAGTTTTTAGTTTCGGCTAGTTTTTGTAGGTCGCCAACATTAATGGCTTTATATTCCTTACGGTTGATGTTTTTAAAACCGAATTTTGGAACCCTACGCTGTAAAGGCATCTGACCTCCTTCAAAGCCGACCTTTTTGGAATAACCTGATCTTGATTTGGCACCTTTATGGCCTCGGGTCGAGGTACCACCGTGACCTGAACCTTGTCCTCTACCAATTCTTTTATCAGATTTTACGGAACCTTCAGCAGGTTTCAAATTACTTAAATCCATATCTGAATATATTATTTAATCTCTTCTAAAGAAACTAAGTGTTTAACTTTATTTATCATTCCCATAATCTCAGGAGTTCCTTCCTTTTCAACACTTTGGTGCATTTTACGGATTCCCAATGCCTCCAGGGTTGCTTTTTGACGGACAGTACTTCCAATCTTACTTTTAATCTGTGTGATCCGATATTTTGCCATGTCTTTAATTTTTATCCTTTAAAAACTTTTTCCAAAGAAATTCCTCTCTCATTGGCAACGCTGTAGGCATCACGGATATGTAACAAAGCATTAAAAGTTGCTTTCACTACGTTGTGAGGGTTCGATGAACCTTTTGATTTGGCAAGACAATCTTTCACGCCAACACTTTCTAATACAGCGCGCATAGCACCACCGGCTTTTACACCGGTACCATGTGAAGCTGGTGCAATAAATACACTCGCGCCACCAAATTGGGCCAATTGCTCGTGAGGTACAGTTCCATTAATTACAGGAACTTTAATCAGGTTTTTCTTTGCATCTTCAATTCCTTTGCTGATAGCAGTAGTAACCTCGCTGGCTTTTCCTAAGCCATAGCCAACTACGCCGTTTTCGTTTCCTACAACTACAATGGCAGAGAAGCTGAAAGTACGACCCCCTTTAGTCACTTTGGTAACACGGTTAATGGCTACCAAACGGTCTTTTAACTCTAAGTCAGTTGTTTTTACTTTTCTAATACTTGACATAACTTCTAAAATTTAAGTCCTCCTTTTCTGGCAGCCTCAGCCAAGGCTTTAACTCTACCATGGTATAAAAACCCGTTGCGGTCGAAAACCACTCCGTTTATTCCTTTCTCGATAGCTACTTTGGCCACTAATTCACCAACTTTTTCGGCTATTTGAGTTTTGTTTCCTTTTGTTTCAGCAATTTCTTTGTTCAACGACGATGCTGATGCAAGTGTCACGCCAGCCACATCATCAATTACTTGAACTGAAATCTGCTTGTTGCTACGGTAAACACTCATGCGGGGCATACTGGCTGTTCCTGTGATTTTTGCGCGTATGCTCTCTTTTATCTTTTGACGTCTTACTAATTTATCGAAAGCCATAATTACATCTGTTTAAATGTTATTTACCTGCTGATTTACCAGCCTTTCTACGAATTTCTTCCCCTACAAACTTAATACCTTTTCCTTTGTATGGTTCTGGCATTCTGAATGATCTGATTTTCGCAGCTACTTGGCCAATCAATTGTTTATCGCAACTCATCAATTTAACTTTAGGGTTACTGCGCCGTTCGGTGATTGCCTCTACCTTAATCTCAGTAGGCAAGTCAAAAACGATGTTGTGAGAATAACCCAAGCTCATTTCAAGCAATTGTCCTTTAGCTTCGGCACGGTAACCCACGCCTACAAATTCTAACTCAATAGTGTAACCCTCAGAAACACCAACAACCATATTCTTCAGAAGAGAACGGTACAACCCATGCATTGATTTATGAGGAATAGAATCAGAGGGGCGGCTCACTATTAATTGTTCGCCTTCCACCTGTACTTCTATTTCAGGGTTTACCTGTTGTTGAAGTTGTCCTTTAGGCCCTTTTACTACTACCACATTGGTTTGATCCACAGTAACTGTTACTCCTTTTGGTATAGCTACAGGTAATTTTCCTATCCGTGACATTTTTTACTCTTTTTTAATAAACATAACATAAAACTTCCCCGCCAACGTTTTTAGCGCGGGCTTCTTTATCGCTCAATACTCCATAGGAAGTAGAAACAATGGCAATTCCCAATCCATTCAACACACGTGGCAGTTCTTCGGCGCTTTTGTAAATACGCAAGCCTGGGCTGCTGATACGTTGAAGGTTTTTGATTACGGGTTGTTTTGTTTCACCATTATATTTAAGAGCGATTTTAATGGTTCCTTGTACTGAATTCTCTTCAAATTTGTAATTTAAGATATAACCTTGTTCAAAAAGAATTTTGGTCATGCTTTTTTTGATGTTTGAAGAAGGTATTTCAACTACCTTATGCTTTGCCATCTGGGCATTGCGAATTCTGGTTAAAAAATCTGCAATTGGATCTGTCATTTTTTTAAATTTTAAATATTACCAACTTGCTTTCTTTACTCCTGGGATAAGACCTTTCAGGGCCATTTCGCGGAAGGTAATCCTGCTGATACCAAATTGACGCATGTATCCTTTAGGTCTTCCTGTGAGGCTGCAACGGTTATGCATGCGGATTGGTGACGCATTGCGGGGGAGTTTCTGCAACCCTGTTGAATCGCCTTCGGCTTTAAGTCTATCGCGTTTTGCAGCAAACTTTTCAACCATTCTTTTACGCTTTACCTCGCGGGCTTTCATTGATTCTTTAGCCATAGCTTAGTTCTTTTTTAGGTTTTTAAATGGTAAACCAAATTCCCTGAGTAAAGCATATCCTTCTTCATCAGTATTGGCTGTTGTAACAAAAGTAATATCCATTCCAAGAATTGTATTGATCTTGTCAATATCAATCTCAGGGAAGATAATCTGCTCGGTAATACCCAAGGTATAGTTTCCTCTTCCATCAAGTTTACTGCTGATCCCTCTAAAGTCACGGATACGGGGCAATGCCACGACCACCAACCTTTCCAGGAATTCATACATGTGCTCTCTACGCAAGGTAACTTTCACCCCAATTGGCATGTTTTTACGCAGTTTAAAGTTCGAGATGTCTTTTCTCGACATGGTTTTCACTGCTTTTTGTCCGGTAATAGCAGTAAGTTCCTCTACAGCTATGTCGATCAATTTTTTATCGGCAGTAGCTTTGCCCACTCCTTGGTTGATAACAATTTTCTCCAGTTTGGGAACTTGCATCGGAGTTGTGTAACTAAATTCCTTAGTTAAAGCAGGAACGATTTCTTCCTCATACTTTGTCCTAAGACTTGGTTTGTAATCCATTACTTAATCTCCTCTCCAGATTTTTTTGAATATCTTACTAATTTACCTTTATCATTCAGCCTTCTTCCAATCCTGGTAGGTTTTCCGGAAGAGGGATCCACATTCATCAAGTTAGAGATGTGGATAGGGGCTTCTTGCTTAAGTATTCCACCCTGTGGATGTTCAGCATTGGGCTTGGTATGTTTCGATACCATGTTAACCCCTTCAACGATAGCGCGTTGTTTCTCGGCCATTACTTCAAGAACTTTTCCTTTTTGTCCTTTCGATTCTCCAGAGATGACCACAACGGTATCACCTTTTTTAATATGCAATTTTTTACGCATTTCTGATAGTGTTTACTGATTATAAAACTTCAGGTGCCAATGAGACGATTTTCATGTAGCTGTCACGCAATTCACGGGCTACTGGCCCAAAAATACGGGTACCACGTATCTCGCCTGCATTGTTCAATAAAACACATGCGTTGTCGTCGAACCGGATATAAGAACCGTCGGCACGACGGACCTCTTTTGTAGTACGGACAACAACAGCTCTGCTTACAGTTCCTTTTTTCATGTCACCACCTGGGATGGCACTTTTCACCGTAACAACAATTTTGTCGCCAATAGAGGCATAGCGCTTTTTTGAACCGCCAAGTACATTAATGCACAAGCAGGTTTTAGCACCGCTATTATCAGCTACGGTTAGTCTAGATTCATGTTGTATCATGGTTACTTCACTCTTTCAATAATTTCAACTAATCTCCAACTCTTTGTTTTACTGAGAGGCCGTGTTTCCATAACCCTCACTGTATCTCCGATATTGCATGTATTGTTTTCATCATGTGCATGCAATTTGGTCGTTTTATTGACGAATTTACCATAAATTGGGTGTTTCACTTTTCGGGCAACAGCAACTACAATGGATTTATCCATCTTATTACTGACCACGACCCCAACCCGTTCTTTTCTCAGATTTCTTGTATTTTCCATCGCCAAAATTATTTGTTCTCGTTAATTTGTCTTGATCTGAGCTCAGTTTTCAACCTAGCTATATCTTTTTTTGTTTGCCCAATTTTATTTGGGTTGTCCATCGGAGATACTGCATGGTTCAATCGCATACGGGTCAAGACTTTTTTAAAATCATCGATCCTCTCTAGTATTTCTGGAGTTGATAACTCTTTTATTTCAGAAGGTTTCATTGCTCATTAATTTGATGTTTCCACATAGTCTCTTCTCACCACGAACTTGGTTTTAATCGGAAGTTTTTGTGCTGCCAGGCGCAATGCTTCTTTTGCCACTTCAAATGATACTCCTTCTGCCTCAATGATAATGCGGCCTGGGGAGATTGGGGCAACAAAGCCTTCTGGGGCACCCTTACCTTTACCCATACGGACCTCTGCAGGTTTTTTGGTAATAGGCTTATCGGGGAAAATCCGAATCCAAATTTGTCCTTCACGTTTCATATAACGTGTCACAGCTTGACGTGCTGCTTCTATTTGCCTACCGGTAATCCAAGCTTCTTCAAGTCCTTTGATCCCAAAGGAACCAAAAGCCAATTGGTTACCGCGCATCGCGTTCCCTTTAATCCGCCCTTTTTGCATCCGGCGGAATTTCGTTTTCTTTGGCTGTAACATCCTTAATCTTTTTTAACGATTAATTCTTACGTTGTTTTTTAAATCCTTTTTTTGGAGCCTGGCTGGCCACGTTTGGAGTTAGATCGGGTTTACCATAAACCTCTCCTTTGCAAATCCAAACTTTGATGCCAATCAATCCAACTTTAGTCAACGCTTCTACTGCTGCATAGTCAATATCGGCGCGTAGGGTATGCAATGGTATCCGGCCTTCTTTATAGATTTCGGCACGGGCCATTTCGGCACCGCCTAACCGGCCTGAGATTTGAATTTTGATACCCTCGGCACTCATCCTCATCGTTGAGGCAATGGCCATTTTAACAGCCCTGCGGTATGAAATACGGCCTTCAAGCTGACGGGCAATGTTGGTACCTACAAGGTAAGCATCCAGTTCTGGTCTTTTAATTTCAAAGATGTTGATCTGAACCTCCTTTTTGGTAATCTTCTTTAACTCCTCTTTCAACTTGTCAACCTCTTGACCGCCTTTACCGATAATGATACCAGGGCGGGCAGTATTTACCGTAATGGTTATGAGTTTTAGCGTACGCTCAATAATAATTTTTGAAACGCTAGCCTTAGCTAAGCGGGCATGAAGATATTTACGTATCTTTTCGTCCTCTACTATTTTTTCGGAATAGTGGTTTCCACCAAACCAATTCGAATCCCAACCTTTGATGATCCCTAATCTATTCCCTATTGGATTACATTTCTGTCCCATCGATTCTTAATTATTCGTTGTTTCACTATTACGGCTGTCCACCACTAATGTCACGTGGTTTGATCGCTTCCTGATACGGTATCCTCTACCTTGTGGAGCAGGGCGTAACCTTTTCAGCATCCGTCCTGAATCTACATAGATTTCTTTTACAACCAGGTCAGATTCTTCAATGCGGACTCCCTCATTTTTTTGTTGCCAGTTGGCAATGGCAGAAAGCAACAGCTTTTCTAACCGGCCGGCAGCTTCTTTCGGAGTAAAACGGAGAATATCCAACGCGTAGTTTACCTCTTTCCCACGTACTAAATCAGCCACAAGGCGCATTTTACGTGGCGAAGTCGGGCAATTGCGCAATTGAGCCATGCTCTTGCTTTTCTTCTCCTCTTTTAACTGATTGGCTTTATTTCTTTTTCTTGCACCCATTTTACATCAGATTAAAATTATTATTTTTTCTTTCCTCCATGACCCCGGAATTGACGGGTTGGGGCAAATTCGCCAAGTTTATGGCCAACCATATTTTCAGTTACATACACCGGAATAAAGCGGTTACCATTATGAACAGCGATGGTGTGCCCAACAAAGTCTGGAGATATCATCGAAGCCCTTGACCAGGTTTTGATTACATTCTTTTTTCCTGATTCATTCATGTCTAACACGCGCTTTTCAAGCTTGTAGTGAATAAATGGGCCTTTTTTTAATGAACGACTCATATCTACTTAATTTACTTTTTCTTTCTTTCAATAATAAACTTATTCGATTGCTTCTTAGGTGTACGGGTTTTGTAACCTTTAGCAGGGATACCCTTACGTGAGCGTGGGTGTCCTCCTGAAGCACGTCCTTCACCACCACCCATTGGGTGATCTACCGGGTTCATTGCAACACCACGTACACGTGGGCGGCGGCCTAACCATCGGCTTCTACCAGCTTTTCCGGATCTTTCAAGACCGTGGTCTGAATTCCCTACTGAACCAATGGTAGCTTTACATGTAACCAAAACCATGCGTGTTTCGCCTGAAGGCAATTTGATAATTGCATATTTACCTTCGCGTGAGGTCAATTGCGCATACGTTCCGGCGCTGCGTGCCATGATTCCTCCCGAATTTGGGCGTAACTCGATGTTATGTATGATAGTTCCCAAAGGAATATCGGAAAGGAACAAGCTGTTTCCAATTTCAGGGGCAACTCCTACTCCCGAATTGATAACTTGACCCACCTGCAATCCGTTTGGCGCTATGATGTAGCGTTTTTCACCATCGACATAAAAAATAAGTGCAATACGTGCACTACGGTTTGGATCGTACTGGATACTGTTTACAGTACCCGGAATACCATCTTTGTCCCGCTTAAAGTCAACAACACGATAACGTTGTTTGTGTCCACCACCTATATATCTCATTGTCATATGTCCGACGTTATTTCTACCGCCGGATTTCTTTACAGGACCTAACAATGATTTTTCAGGTGTGCTACAGGTAACAGCATCAAAATTGCTTACTACCTTAAATCTTTGTCCCGGTGTTACCGGTTTGATTTTTTTTGCAGTCATTTTATCCTATCTGTCTTCTATATATTGCTGTAAAAATCGATGGTTTCGCCAACGGCCAAGGTAATGATGGCTTTTTTATAGTTGTTCGTTTTACCTTGAACGAAACCTGCTTTTGTATATCTCGACTTAAGTTTGCCCCCATAACGAATAGTGTTCACTGAGGCTACTTTTACATTGTATAACTCTTCAATAGCTTTGGCTATCTGTATTTTATCGGCAGTGCGCTCGACAATAAAACCGTAACGGTTCATTTTTTCGGTTTGCGCAGTCATCTTCTCGCTAATGATGGGTCTAAGTATAATATCCATGACTTCCTCCTGTTCTTATCCTAAAATTGTTTCAATTACACCCACTGATTTTTCAGTTATTACAATAGATGAAGCTTTCATGATCTGATAGGTATTCAGATTATCAGCTGTAATAACCTCAGCACCCTTCAAATTTCGCGACGACAAATATATATTTTTATTTTGTTCGGAAACTACCACTAATGATTTTTTGTCGCTGATTTTCAAGTTTTCAAGCATCGAAGAGAACATTTTTGTTTTTGGGGCATCCATGTTAAAATCTTCAATGATCAAAATCTGATTCTGTTTAGCTTTGTACGTTAGGGCTGAAACACGGGCCAACCTTTTTACTTTTTTATTCAGTTTAAATGAATAATCGCGGACTTTGGGTCCAAACACACGGCCTCCACCTCTAAATACGGGAGATTTGATACTTCCTGCGCGAGCCGTACCGGTTCCTTTTTGTTTTTTGAGCTTTCTGGTGCTTCCTGCTACTTCGCCACGTTCTTTCGATTTGTGTGTACCCTGACGCTGGTTAGCCAAATACTGCTTCACATCAAGATAGATTGCATGATCGTTGGGTTCAATAGCGTAGATGGAATCATTCAATGCTACTTTCTTTCCGGTATCCTCGCCTGCTTGGTTTAAGACTACTAATTCCATTATCTTTCAATTATTAAATATCCACCTTTAGGACCAGGTACTGATCCCTTCACTAATAACAAATTGCTCTCAGGAATAATTTTTACAACCTTCAAGCTTAACATTTTCACTTTGTCGCCGCCTGTGCGTCCTGCCATGCGCATTCCTTTGAATACTCTTGAAGGAAATGAAGATGCACCAACTGAACCGGGAGCTCTTAAACGATTATGCTGACCGTGGGTAAGATCACCTACCCCACCAAATCCATGGCGTTTTACAACACCTTGAAAACCTTTTCCTTTTGAAATACCACTGATATCTAACCAAAGATCATCTTTGAAGATATCCACAGTAATCACATCACCTAACTGATATCCAGTTAATTCAGTAAATTCAGCCACTTTAATTTTTGGAGTAGTGCCTGCTTTTTTAAAGTGCCCAATCTCAGGTTTTATCGACTTTTTTTCTTTTTTGTCGTCAAAGCCTAATTGGATAGCATCGTAACCATCTTTTTCAATGGTTTTCACTTGTGTTACAACACAAGGTCCTGCTTCGATAACAGTGCATGGAACATTTTTCCCCTCGGCACTGAAAACCGATGTCATTCCGATTTTTCTTCCTAATAATCCAGCCATTTTTATAATTATAAATCTATCAAACTTTTATTTCAACTTCAACTCCACTTGGAAGTTCGAGTTTCATCAAGGCATCTATAGTTTTAGCTGTTGAACTATAAATGTCTAACAATCTTTTGTACGATGACAATTCAAATTGCTCCCTCGATTTTTTGTTCACAAACGTAGAACGCAGCACGGTAAAAACCCTGCGGTGGGTAGGAAGCGGAATTGGGCCACTTACTACAGCTCCGGTAGTTTTTACAGTCTTAACAATCTTCTCGGCCGATTTATCAACCAAGTTGTGATCGTATGACTTTAATTTAATTCTGATTTTTTGGCTCATATGATATGATTCTTTATAATAATTCTTTTCGACCTTTAAAACTTTCTAACACTTCCATAGCAATTCCTTTTGGAGTTTCTTGATAATGTGAGAATTCCATGGTTGAGGTGGCACGTCCTGAAGATATTGTACGTAATACGGTAACATACCCAAACATTTCGGCCATTGCAACTTTTGCTTTGATAACCCTTGCACCCATACGGGCTTCCATTCCTTCAACCTGACCCCGGCGACGGTTAAAGTCACCAATTATGTCTCCCATGTATTCTTCAGGGGTTACTACTTCTATTGCCATAATTGGCTCTAAAAGTACCGGTTTTGCTTTGGTACAGGCTGCTCTAAACGCTTGACGGCCTGCGATCTCGAATGACAACTGATCTGAGTCAACAGGGTGGAACGAACCATCAAACAATTCAACTTTGATGCTTTCCATGGCAAATCCAGCTAAAGGACCATTTTTCAATGCTTCTTTAAATCCTTTTTCTACCGATGGCACATATTCGCGAGGAATGGAACCTCCTTTAATAGAGTCGATGAATTGAACACCAACCACATCTTTATCAGCAGGGGATATCCGAACTGAGATGTCGGCAAATTTACCACGGCCGCCGGTCTGTTTTTTGAATACCTCTCGGTGTTCAACCAAACTTGTGATTGCTTCTTTATATGCAACTTGAGGTGCCCCTTGGTTAACTTCTACTTTAAATTCACGGTTCAAACGATCCACAAGAATCTCAAGGTGTAATTCACCCATCCCACTAATAATGGTCTGTCCTGAATCGTGATCGGTCCTCAATTTGAAGGTTGGATCCTCTTCGGCCAGTTTGGCTAAAGCCATATCCATTTTATCCATATCTTTTTGAGTCTTTGGCTCAATAGCTACACTAATAACAGGTTCTGGGAAAGACATGCTTTCCAGAATGATTGGTTTGTTCTCAATGCAAAGGGTATCGCCGGTACGGATATCTTTGAAACCAACAGCGGCGCAAATATCACCAGCCTCAATTTCATCTTTTGGGTTTTGCTTGTTCGCGTGCATTTGGTACAAACGCGATATACGCTCTTTTTTACCGGTACGCATATTCAGTACAGATGAACCAGCATCTAATTTTCCGCTATACACACGAATAAATGCTAATCGACCCACATAAGGATCGGTAGCAATTTTAAACGCCAAAGCTGCAAATGGCTCACTATTATCAGGTTTCCGGGTTTCTTCTTTATCGGTATTTGGGTTGATCCCTTTAATACTTTCAATATCCAAGGGGCTTGGTAAATAAGCTGCAACTGCATCTAATAAACGTTGGACCCCTTTGTTTTTGAATGCCGATCCGCAAAGTACAGGTACAATAACTTGGTTTACTGTTGCTTGACGAATAACTGCACGGATTTCTTCGGCAGTGATTGAATCTGGGTCATCAAAAAAACGTTCCAATAATGAATCGTCCAGCTCTGCAACAGATTCAATCAATTTAGCACGCCATTCATCAACGGAGTCAACTAAATCGCTTGGAATTGGGACATATTCATAGCGGGTAATTTTTTCTTCATCATCGTACCAAACGATGGCTTTGTTCTCAATCAAATCAACAACGCCTTTAAAATCGGCTTCGGCACCAATTGGAATTTGAATTGGAATTGGATTTGCATTTAAACGCTCCCTGATTTGAGAAACAACTGAGAAGAAATCGGCTCCTACGCGGTCCATTTTGTTAACAAATGCAATACGGGGAACTTTATATTTATCGGCTTGACGCCAAACTGTTTCTGACTGAGGCTGAACACCTCCAACTGCGCAATAAACTGCCACTGCACCATCGAGTACACGTAATGAACGTTCAACCTCAACGGTAAAGTCAACGTGTCCCGGAGTGTCAATGATATTGATTTTATGCTCAATATCCTGATATTTCCAGAAACAGGTAGTTGCAGCAGAGGTAATGGTGATACCCCGTTCTTGTTCTTGAACCATCCAGTCCATAGTTGCAGCACCATCGTGTACTTCGCCAATACGATGGGTCAACCCGGTATAAAACAGGATACGCTCGGTTGCTGTGGTTTTACCCGCATCAATGTGAGCCATAATTCCTATGTTCCTGGTCAAATTTAAATCTCTTGCCATGTAAAATTGAAATATTTAAAAACGTATCGACAACATTGATTAGAACCGGAAGTGTGAAAACGCTTTGTTGGCATCGGCCATACGGTGGGTTTCTTCTTTCTTTTTATAGGCAGCTCCTTCTTGGTTATATGCAGCCATGATTTCGGCTGAGAGTTTTTCTGCCATACTTCTTCCAGCACGTTTACGTGAGTAAAGAATCATATTCTTGATACTGATTGAAACTTTGCGCGATTCACGGATTTCTTGGGGGATTTGAAAGGTAGCGCCACCTACCCTACGGCTGCGAACTTCTACTTGAGGAGTGATATTCAATAAAGCCTTTTTCCAGATTTCAAGTGCAGACAATTCATTATCTTTCATTTTAGCACTCACAATGTCAAGTGCATCATAAAAAATCTCGTATGCTACATTCTTTTTCCCATCTACCATTAGGTCGTTGACAAAACGGGTCACCAATACATCGGTAAATTTAGGATCTGGTAATAGAATCCGCTTTTTTGGTTTTGATTTTCTCATTGCTGTTTAGTATAAAATTCTATTATTTTTTAGGTTTCTTAGTACCATATTTGGAACGGCGCTGTTTGCGGCCTTCAACCCCTGATGTATCCAAAGCACCTCTCACAATGTGATAACGCACCCCTGGAAGATCTTTTACCCTACCTCCACGGATTAACACAATCGAGTGTTCCTGAAGATTGTGCCCTTCACCAGGAATGTAAGAGTTTACTTCTTTACCATTGGTTAAGCGTACCCTGGCCACTTTACGCATGGCTGAGTTTGGCTTCTTTGGGGTGGTGGTATATACACGTGTACAAACACCACGGCGTTGAGGACATGAGTCCAAAGCAGGAGCTTTACTTTTCTTTTTAATATCAGTTCTCCCTTTTCTAACTAACTGTTGTATCGTTGGCATATCTAACTAATTATATTATATTTTATCCCACAAAATCGGTTCGCAAAGGTAAAAAAGTTTTTTTTTAATTCAATAGGTGCATGCAAATATTTTGATTTTTAGGCGAAAAAGCGAAAATCGAGTAGATTTGCCGCTTTACGGTTCTGTAAAAATTGACTGTTTATAAAATTTTCGATATTCATTTAACCATAATATTAAAAACCGCCCATTTATAAACCAAGCCTCAATTCAAATTCATTTTTTTTAAAACTCTTACACATGATTAATATGTATAACATCTTTTTTGAATACTCTTCTCCTGACAACAACTAATAATTTTTCAAACCTAAGGTATAGGAAACCACTATGGAAAAACTCACTATTGGATGAGCTAGAATTTTTTGTGATCAGGAAACGATGAATTCCTAAAATACTTTTTGCATTCCTATGAAAACGGAAATTCCCCTATATATTTGAATCACTGCAATATTATTTATTACTTGAATTTATCATGATGGATAAATAGTGTTGACCTTGCATCTTATTAAAATATTATTAATTTTGAAAGCCTTTGTTATGTAGGCAAAAAGACGCAAACGATTGTTTAATTCTAAATAAAGAAATAATGAAAGTTTATCAACCAAACGAGATTAAGAATATTACCCTTATGGGGAGTGCAGGCTCGGGTAAAACTACCCTGGCCGAGGCCATGATGTTTGAAGGAGGTTTGATCAACCGTCGTGGCGATGTGGAGAGTAAAAACACCGTCTCCGATTATCACCGGATAGAACATGAACAACAGCGTTCCATCTATTCTACGGTAATGCATGTTGAGTACAACAATAAAAAGTTGAACATTATCGACACCCCGGGATTGGATGATTTTGTTGGCGGCGTTATTTCATCTTTGGCAGTGACCGATTCGGCCATTATGGTAATTAACTCGGCGCAAGGTGCTGAAGTGGGAACCCAGATTCTGGCGCGTCATGCCAAAAGGTTAAACACGGCAATGTTGATTGCTTTTAACCAATTGGATCAGGATAAAGCCAATTTTGAAAAAGCTTTTGAAGATATGAAAAACCTTTTTGGTACAAAAGCCGTGTTAATCCAATACCCAATCAATCCGGGATTAGGTTTTAATGCAGTAGTTGATGTGCTGAAAATGAAAATGTACAAATGGAAACCTGAGGGTGGTGTACCCGAAATATTAGATATCCCGGCTGACGAAAAAGAACGTGCTGAGGAACTGCATAATACTTTGGTTGAATCGGCGGCCGAGAACGATGACAACCTGATGGAGCTTTTCTTTAACGAAGGTTCGTTGACAGAGGATCAGATGCGTGAAGGTATCCGGGCCGGTATCCGTAAAAGGACCATGTTCCCTATCTTTTGCGTTTCGGGGAAAAAAGATATGGGAATCCGCCGGATGATGGAATTTGTTGGGAATGTGGCTCCCAGCCCATGCGACATGGCCGGAGTGAAAGATACTGATGGGAAAGAAATCAAATGCGACCCCTCGGGTAAAACTTCTTTATTTGTCTTTAAAAATACGGTGGAAGAACATCTAGGTGAGGTCCTCTTTTTCAAGGTAATTACTGGTAAATTAACTGAAGGTATGGACCTTATCAACTCCAAGAAAGGAGCCAAGGAACGGGTATCCCAAATATTTGCCGTAGCGGGAAAAAACCGCATCAAACTTACTGAAATGGTTGCCGGCGATATTGGCGCTACCGTAAAACTGAAAGAGACAAAAACCAACCACACGTTGGCCGAAAAAGATTTTGGTTCGACCTTTCCTGCCATCACTTTCCCAGATCCAAAATTCCGAACAGCCATCAAAGCTTTAAGTGAAGCTGATGATGAAAAACTGGGAGAATTGTTGAACCGGATGCACGAGGAAGATCCAACTTTACTTGTTGAATATTCTAAAGAATTAAAACAAATCATTGTACACGGGCAAGGTGAATTCCATTTGAATACGCTGAAATGGCAGTTGACAAATATTTATAAACTTGAGATTGAATTCTTAAATCCCAAAATCCCTTACCGGGAAACCATTACCAAACCTGCTCAAGCCGATTACCGGCACAAAAAACAATCGGGTGGTGCCGGCCAGTTTGGCGAAGTACATTTGGTAATTGAACCTTTTTTTGAGGGAATGCCAACACCATCGTCATTTAAGATTGATGGAAAAGATTTGGTAGTTTCGCTCCGGGGAACTGAGGAACATACCCTGCCATGGGGAGGGAAACTGGTATTCTGCAACTGTATTGTAGGTGGTTCCATTGATGCCCGCTTCCATCCAGCCATTATGAAAGGGATTATGGAGAAAATGGAAGAAGGTCCATTGACCGGGTCTTATGCCCGTGATATTCGGGTCTGCATCTACGACGGTAAAATGCACCCGGTAGATTCAAATGAAATCTCATTCAGATTAGCAGGTAGAAATGCCTTTAGCCAGGCATTTAAGAAAGCGGGTGCCAAGATTATGGAACCTATCTATGATGTGGAAGTATTGGTACCCGGTGATTACATGGGTGATGTGATGAGCGACTTACAAGGCCGCCGTGCCATGATTGCCGGTATGAGCAGCGAATCGGGGTATGAGAAACTTCAAGCCCGGGTGCCACTTGCCGAATTGAACAAATACTCAACTACCTTGAGTTCATTAACTTCGGGAAGCGCAACCTATACTATGAAATTTGCCGAATATGCCGCAATACCAGGTGAGGTTCAGGACAAACTGCTTAAAGCTTACGAAGCTGAACAAAAAGAGGAATAAAATAAATTCAAATACAAAAAGACCGCCCCAATTATTGAGGCGGTCTTTTTATTTTGTAAAATACCTAACATCCTATTTGTTATTCAAATGATGCAGAATGGATACAACCGATTCTTTGGCATCGCCATAAAGCATGTCGGCATTATCTTTATAAAAAAGAGGGTTTTCGATACCGGCATAACCGGCGGCCATACTGCGCTTCATAACAATTACCTTTTTAGCTTTCCACACCTCAATAACAGGCATCCCATAAATAGGGCTTCCTGTATCTTCAATGGCAGCAGGGTTTACAATATCGTTGGCTCCAATCACCATAACCACATCGGTTTCAGGTAAATCGGGATTGATTTCATCCATTTCGAGTACAATATCGTAGGGGACATTTGCCTCGGCCAATAAAACATTCATGTGACCTGGCAAACGACCAGCAACAGGATGTATCCCAAAATGGACTGTTTTGCCTTTCCCTTTTAAATATTCGACCAATTCATTAATTGGGTATTGCGCTTTTGCTACAGCCATTCCGTAACCAGGAACAATAACTACCGACTGCGACTCTTGGATCAATTCAGCCATTTCAAGATGTGAAATTGAGGTTACCTCGCCCTCAATTTTTGCCGAACTTGATGAAGATGTGTTTCCAAAGCCTCCAAAAATCACCGAAAGGAAAGAACGGTTCATGGCTTCGCACATAATAATAGAAAGAATTGCCCCTGAACTTCCGACCAACGCCCCGGTTACAATTAGCAAATCGTTGCTCAACATAAAACCGGCAGCAGCAGCGGCCCATCCAGAGTATGAGTTGAGCATGGAAACTACCACAGGCATATCGGCTCCGCCGATAGCCATAACCAACATGACACCAAGAAACGCTGCAAGAACAGTCATTATGGATAAGTCAATCAACCCATTAGTACCGTCGGCCATTCCCAAAC